>ERZ773050.629-NODE-629-length-19908-cov-7.558757_pt1 | contig 19908 bp, 17 predicted proteins | sample MGYA00580632_ERZ773050 | MGnify/ENA primary metagenome ERZ773050 (study PRJEB29015, sample SAMEA2738123) | human oral metagenome | biome: human oral; feature: human-associated habitat; material: saliva | place: China | collected 2166 ... | reverse complement strand
CCACCTGGGGCGGCAACCAGTACGCGTGGACCAGCCCGGTCATCATCGGCCTGGGGGCCGCCGGCGCCGTGTGCTGGGGCCTGTTCGCCTTCGCGCAGACGCGCGCCGCCGACCCGATCCTGCCCTGGTCGATCCTGACCAACCGCACCTTCGTCGTGGCCACCGTCGTGGGCATGCTCGCCATGGGCGGGATGATCGGCGTCATGAGCTACCTGCCCACCTACCTGCAGATGGTCTACGGGTACTCGGCCACCGTCTCCGGGCTGCTGCTGGTGCCCATGACCATCGGCATGCTCGCCGCCTCGATCCTGTCGGGCGTCCTGGTGGCCCGCAACGACCGCTACAGGGTCTACCCCGTGCTCGGCGCGCTCATTGCGGCCGCGGCCTCCTTCTGGCTCTTCCGGCTGACGACGGCGTCGCCCGTGTGGCAGGTCTCGGCCGCCACCTTCGTCATGGGCGCGGGCATCGGCCTGTTCTTCCAGCTGCTGGTCACCGTGGTGCAGAACGCCATCCCCGCCCGGCACCTGGGCACGGCCACCAGCGGCAACAATTTCCTCCGCGAGGTGGCGGTCTCGCTGGGCGCCTCGCTCATCGGCGCGGCCTTCTCCTCGAACCTGACCTCCAGTCTCGCCGATCGGATCGGGGCGCTGGCCTCCGGCTCCGGTCCGGAGGCGCGGGCCTCGCTCGCCCAGTTCGGGGACGCCGACACCTCCTCGCTCACGCCGGCCCTGGTCAATCAGCTGCCCGCCGCACTCCACGACGCCGTCGCGGGCGCCTACGCCGACGCCCTCCTGCCGATCTTCGGCTGGATGATTCCGCTGTTCGTCCTCACGGCGGCCGTTGCGCTGCTCCTGCCGGAGGTGCCGCTGTCGCGCAAGACGGGCATGGAGCAGGTCGCCGAGGCAGAGCGGGCCGAGCGGACCGTGCGGGCCGACGTCGAGCCGGCCGAGACCGGGGACGCCGACGTCGAGCCGGTTGCTGGGGTCGAGAAGGCCGAGTCGGCGTCAGTCGGGTGGAGCGTCGGGCTCGATCGGCCGTAAGCGGCCGGGCCGCCGGCCCGGGCCGGTGAGGGCCCGGTAACTGGGCGGCCGGGTCGGGGCGGCCACCCCGGCGTCACACCCCGATGTCAGTGGGTCAGGGGCCCGTCCGCCCAGGCGATCTCGTCGTCGGCCAGCCCGGGCAGGGCCTGACCGGAGACGATGAAGCGGGCGCGCTCCCAGGGCCGGTCGGCGGCGAAGAAGGGGCGCTCCCCGCTCATCCACCAGTGCCAGAAGCGGACGGACTCCTCGGCGTCGCCGTTCGTGCCGTCCCGCGTGTCCCGGGCGATGCCGCGCCGCTCGGCGACGTCGTCGTCGGTCTGCATCCAGATGTGGACGTCGACGAGGTCGGCGACGGCGCGCATCCCCGAGCCCGTGCCCTCCACGATCACCAGCGGCGCGCCCGCGGGGATGACGATGGAGCCGGCGCGCCCGTGGAGCGGCCAGGCCGGGGGCGTCATGTCGAGGGCGCCGTCGCGGCGCAGGTCGGTCAGCGCGGCGACGAGCAGGCGGTCCCACTGGAAGAGGGGCTCGTTCCAGTCGAGGTCGTCGATGTGCAGCACCTGCGCGTCGGGGACGACGGCGGTCAGCCGCGAGGTGACCGTGGTCTTGCCCGCGCCGCTGCGCCCGTCCACCGCGATGATCCCGGGGCGGTCGGCGGGCCGGCCCAGGACGGCCAGGACGCGGTCGGCGAAGGCTCGCGCCCCGCAGGCGAACCAGGCGGGCGCCTGCGGCTCCTCGGGCTGGAGCGCCATGGGTCCCGGGTCGGGCAGGGCGCGGAGGGCGGCGGGCGCGGCGGGGGGCGTCGAGCCGGAGGATTCCGCCCCGGAGGGCGTCGCGTGAGAGGTCATGGGGGCGATGCTAACGGGCCGGCTCCGTCAATGACGCGGGGGTCCGCCCCCGGCCCGGCCCCGGGGCCCGCCCCCGGCGGCGTTACGAGCAGGTGATGGTGAGGTCGTAGGACTTGAGCCCGACGGAGACCGGGCTGCTCGTGCCCAAGTACGGGGCGCTGCCCGTAATGGTGTAGGTCGAGCCGTTGACCGTGACCTTGGCGCTGCCAATGGGCGTGTTCTCGGAGTAGCCGATCCGCTCACCGTCCTCGACCGCGATGGTGAGCCAGTAGACGCCGCCGGAGTCGTTGAGGACCACGACGATGCCCTTGCCCCCGAGGTTGCTGGGGGAGGCGACGGTGAGGGTCGTCAGGCCCTCCGCCTTGGCGCAGGCGACGGTGGCGTCGTCGATGACATAGGGCGAGCCGTCGACCGAGGCGGTGTAGGAGCCGCCGGCGGACACCTCGGCGTGCGGGTTGTCGGGGATGGTCGGGATCGCGGAGGCTCCGGGGGCGGGGGCGCTCGGGGCGGGGGCGCTCGGAGCGCTCGTCGCGGCGCCGGAAGATGCGGCGGAGCCACTCGTGCCGCTGTGGCCGCAGGCGCTCAGGCCGAGCGCGAGGGCGGCCGTGGCGGACAGGGTCACGATGTGCCTGAGTATCGTGGTGCTCACGTGCTGTTTCCTTGTCTGGCGGTGATTCGTCCGGACGGCGGTCAGGTTCCACCGGCGGCCGGGGCCGGTGTCAGGACGATGATCGGCGGCGCGCGCGTGCGGACCCAATGGGGACTTCTCTCCGTCCGCGGCCGCCGGGGCCCGCGGACGGGGCCGCCGGGGCCGGGGAGGAGCCCATGGCCGGCGGCGCGGACATGGGCGCCGGCGGCGCCACCTGCGCCATCGGCCGCGGGGGCGTGAGCGGCCGCGACGGCGTCGTCGTGCGCGGGGGCGCGATCGACGACGGGGCGGCCGACGGGGAGAAGGCGGGCATGGAGGGTTCTCGCGGCGGGGAGGCCACCGAGTAGGGGGCCGTCGGCAGATCGCCGGGAGCCGCGTGGGGCGACGCCTCGGACGGAAGCGCCGGCGGCGGAGGGGGCGGCGCGGCGGGCGACGGGCTCGCCACGGACGCGGAGCTGGACGGGCTCAGCACGGGCGACGTCGCACCCGCCGGCATGCGAATGACATGCGACGGCGACACGAGGCCGCTGGCCCGCCTGACCGGCACCGTCGCCAGTTGAGTCACGGGCGCCCCCGGGCCCCCGGGGCCTCCGAGACCACCCGGGCCTCCGGGGCCTCCGAGACCACCCGGGCCTCCGGGGCCTCCCGGACCGCTCAGGCCGACGGGGCCTCCCGGGCCCCCCGGTGCACCGGGCACCCCCGGGCCCCCGGGCGCGCCGGGCGCCGCCGGGCCTCCGAGCGCCCCCGGGACGATGGGGCTGCCCCCCGGCGGCGTCGACCCGTCGGGCGTCCAGGGTCCGGACCCCGTCATCGCGGGCAGCACACCGGTTCCCGTCGGCCCGTCGGGGGCCCCGGACCACGAGGGGGTCGCCGGGGCCATCACCGTCGTGTCGGGCATCTGCCGGGGCGAGGGCTCCGCAACGGGACCCGCCCCGTGACGGCCGCCGTCCTCGACCGGCGCACCGCCGGCGCTCCCGGCGCTGCCGGCATTCCCGGGGCTCCTGGCATTCCCGAGGCTCCCGGGGCTCCCGGCGCTCCCGCCTCCAATGGCGCCCGCGCCGGAGCGCAGTGGCTCCACGCCCACCAGGATCCGCTCCTGGCCGTTGCCGTCCCCGACCATTCTCACGTCGAGCACGCGGATCTCGACCCCGGAGCCCGCCAGCAGCGCCGCGCCGGCGCGCACCTCCGCCGCCAGGAAGGCCGTGACGATGACGAGCCGCGGACCCGGCCGCGCGCCCTCGGGGGCCGAGGCGCGGAAGGCGTTCCAGTCCCGGCGGAAGATCCCGGCGCCCCCCGGGTACAGGGCGCTCAGCTCGGTCCGGTTCAGGGCGCTGGCCTCGGCCTGGCGGGCCATGGCGGCCAGGAGGGCGGAGGCGTCCAGCGTCCGCAGCACCTCCAGGTGGATGACCTGCCCGATGGGGTCCAGGGCGGTGAGGGCGTCCCCGCCCTCGATTCGCGACCAGGATATGGGCAGCACGGGCCAGCCCAGGATCTCGGTGAGCTGGTGGCGCACGGCGGCCAGGGCCCACCCCGTTGCGCCGTCGTCGGCGGGACGTCCGGGACTGGCAGGGCCGAGCCGGCCGTCCTTGAGCTCGAACAGCGTCATCGTCGCCCCTTCTCCCGTCCATCCGTGGTGATCGGGTCGCAGGTAGACCCGTCTGTCACATTATCTTCTCATGTCACGGCGCCATCACGCTTCCGTGAACCGCCCACCCACCATACTCTTCGGCACAATTCTGGCAAGGAGACGTCGACCGGGCGACGCCGTCGCGCTCATCACCGCGGTCACCAGGTCCAGATCGCCCTCGATCCGACGGCGCCGCCCGGAATCCGCCGGCGCGGTGCCGTAGCGCTCGGCCACGACGTCGCCGATGCGCACGCCGGTCCAGTCCAGGTTGGTGCCCGAGGCCATGGTGTTGCGGTCCGAGGAGACGAAGCCGGCGGCGCCGATGCCCACGGCGACCGCCTCCGGGCGGGACTCCTTCAGCTCCAGGGCGCAGTCGACGATGGTGTCCAGGATGCTCGCGCGGTCATTGGCCGGGGAGGCCCTCTGGATGCGCTCCAGGACGGCGCCCTCCTCGTCCACGACCCCGGCGGCGATCTTCGTGCCGCCCACGTCCACACCGATGCTCAGTGCCATGTCCACTCCTCATTGAGATCCTCCGGAGCCCCTTGCGGCTCTTCGGGCAATTGTGGGCCATGGCGGTGCGCCCTGTCTGCTCCGAAGGTCCTCGTCCTCTTCGCGATCCGGGCGGAAGCCGGCCCGCCGCCCCCGACCCGCGCCCGGCGCGGACCGGGCGCCCGATCTCGCGTCGCCGGCGCCGCTCGTGATGGGATGAAGGACATGCCCGACGACGCGACCCCCAGTGCGCCCCGGCCCGGCGCCGCCGGGGCCCCCGCACCGGCCCCGCGGCCGGACGGACGGGAGGCCTCCCCGCTCGCACCCGACTGGCTCGAGGACCCCGACGACGAGCGCACCCGGGCCTGGGTCGACGCGCACAACGCCGCCACCGTGGCCGCCCACGCCGGCCCCTCCCTCGAGGCCCGCGCCCGCGACCTCGAGGCGCTCCTCGACGACCCGGACCGCATCCCCGCCGTCGCCTCGCGCCACGGCATGCTCTACAACTTCTGGACCGACGCCGCCCGCCCCCGCGGCGTGTGGCGCCGCACCACCTGGGAGTCCTACATCCTCGGGGCGCCCGTGCGCGCCGACCGCGGCCCCGCCCCCGCGCAGTGGGAGGAGCTGCTCGACGTCGACGCCCTGGCCCGCGAGCGCGGCCGCGCCCTGACCTGGGGCGGGGCGCAGGTGCTCACCACCGGGGCGCTCGCCGGGCGCCGCGCCCTGGTGAACCTGTCGCAGGGCGGCTCGGACGCGTCGTGGACGCAGGAGTACGACCTGACCGAGCGGCGCTTCGTCCCGCCCCGCGAGGGCGGTTTCCGGCGCGGGCTCTCCAAGGGCTCGATGTCCTGGGGGGACGACGAGGGCGAGTGCGTCATCGTCGCCGCGGACCTGGGCCCGGGCTCCCTGTCCGCGGCCGGCTACCCGCTCCAGGTGCGCCGCGTGGGCCGCGGCCGGGCCGTGGAGGAGGGCGGGGTCCTCGTGTGCGCGGCCCCGGACGCCGTCGCCGCCCTCGCCGCCCGGGACCCGTGGGGCCGCACCTGGGTGATGACGATGCCGACCTTCTACGCCACCCGCGTCTGGCTGCTGCCCGACGACGTCGCCGCGCCCTCCGGCGTCGGGCGGGCGCTGCCGGGGGCCGGGCGCGAGTGGGTGCCCGACGGCGCCGTCCGCCTCGACGTGCCCGAATCGGCGTCGGCGGGCGTGGGCCGCGACTGGGCGACGATCGAGCTGCGCCGCCCGTGGGAGGTGGACGGGCGCGCCTACGCGCCGGGCACGCTCCTGGCGGCGCCGCTGCAGGGTCTGCTGGAGGGGCGCCGCGAGCTCGTCGTGCTCTTCGAGCCGACGGCGACGACGTCGCTGGCCTCGGCCGCCTGGACCCGCAACCATCTGGTGCTGACGATCCTCGACGACGTCGTCAACCGTCTGGAGGTGTGCACGCCGCCGTCGGCGCGGCGCACGGCCGCCGGGGACCGGCGGTGGGGGCGCCGCCGGGTGGATCTGACGGGCGCGGCGGACCCGCCGGGCCGGTCGGAGGGCGGTGGGACCCGGCTGCGGCCGGGGCGCGCGCTGCTGGACGTGTCCGTGTCCGCCCTGGATGCGCGCGACACGGACTACCTGTGGATCTGCGCGTCGGGGTGGACGACGCCGTCGACCCTCGCGGTGGGGCGGGTGACGCGGTCCGGCGGGGTGGACGGCATGACGGTGGTGCGCCAGGCGCCGGCCCGCTACGACGCCGCGGGCGTGCGGGTGAGTCAGCACCTGGCCACGAGCGCGGACGGCACGCGCGTGCCCTACTTCCAGGTCGGTCGCCGCCGGGGGCCGGCTCCGACGCTCGTCGTGGCCTATGGGGCCTTCGGGGTCGGCCTGACCCCGGGCTACGACCCGGTGGTCGGCAAGGGGTGGCTGGAGCGGGGCGGCACGCTCATCGTGGCCAATACGCGCGGGGGCGGCGAGTACGGGCCCGCGTGGCACCGCCGGGCCCTGGGGCGCGGCCGGCGCCTGGTGGTCGAGGACCTGGTGGCGGTGCTGGAGTCGGTGATCCGCCGGGGGGTGGCGGCGCCGTCGGGCATTGCGGTGCACGGCTCCTCGGCGGGAGGGCTGCTCGTGGGCGAGCTGCTCACGCGGCGGCCCGATCTGCTGGGGGCCGCGGTCATGGAGGTGCCGCTGACGGATCTGGAGCGCTACTCGCGGCTGCTGTCGGGGGCGTCGTGGGTGGAGGAGTTCGGGGACCCGGACGACCCTGAGCAGTGGGCGTGGATGCGGGAGCTCTCCCCGCTGCACCGCCTGCGCGAGGGCGTGGAGTATCCGCCGGTGCTGCTGGTGACCTCGCAGAAGGACGACCGGGTGCACCCGTGGCACGCGCGCGCGATGGCGCACCGGCTGGAGGAGCTGGGCGGCCGGGTCTTCTACCTGGAGACGGCGGAGGGCGGGCACGCCGGGCGGGCGACGAGCGCCGTGCGGGCGCGCACCTGCGCCCTCATCCACGAGTTCGCCTGGCGCCGCACGAGCGGTTGACCGGTCCCGGCCAGCGGGCTCCCCGGCGGCGGCCGCCCCGGTCCTCAACGGCGTGCGCCAGGCCTGGGATGTGTTTAGCCCGTTCATCGCCGACGCCGCGTCCCTCCCGACCGGTTCGACGGAGGGTCCGGCGCTGACCATTATGGCGGTCACGGCCCGCGCCTGCGACTGCATCGCCCGGGCGCACGCGAGCGGCGAGACATTTAACAATTCCTCTCCCGGGCGCCCCGGACATCGCCCGGGCGCACGCGAGCGGCGAGCTGACCCGGCCCACGCAGGACGTGGTGCTCTGAGGGCCCGCCCGCTACCCTTGGTGCGGGGGTCGCGGACGGCCTCGCCCGCCGCCGGTGGGCCCGGCCCGCCGCCCCGGTGCCGGGGTCCGCGGCCGCGAAGAGGAGGAACCGTGAGCGACTTCGACTGGAGCGAGACCGACATCAACGTCCTGTACGACGTCTTCTACGAGCAGGGCACAATCCTCGCCGCCGAGTACATCTCCTTGTCCTATCAGGCCGAGGACGCCGGAGACCGGGACGGCGCAGCATTCTGGAGCGAGCAGGTCAGACAGGTCGACCGGGAGCGCTCAGACGTCGACCCGGACGATCGCAACGCCATGATCGAGACGATGAAGCGCTGGCAGCGCACTCGCGAGCAGATCCGGCGGCTCCGAGTACTCGCCCCCGCCGCAGCATGACGCGCCTTCTCACGGACGCGGATCGGAACAGGGCCTGGCGACAGGCCCGAATCCAGACGTTCGAGTCGGCCGAGCCGTCCGCCGCCCCGGTTCTCCTGTCGATCGGGGCGCAGCCGGGTGCGGGGAAGACCCGTGCCGTAGTGCGCACGATGAATACGTTCTACCCCGCTCGCTCCTTCGTCCCGATCATCGGCGACAACCTGCGCCGCTACCATCCCGACTACCCGGCCCTGGTGTCCTCCCCCGACCCCGATCTCATGCCCGCGGTCACGGCCGAGCTCGCCGGCTGGCTGGTGAGGCGGTCCCTGGAGCACGCGGCCCGGCACCGCTACTGCGCGATCGTCGAGGGCACGCTGCGCTCCCCGGAGACGACGCTGGGCACCATCCGCCAGTTCGCCGCGGCGGGCGCGACCACGCACCTGGTGATCCTCGGCGTGCCCGAGGTCGACTCGTGGACCGGCTGCATCGACCGGTACCTCAGCGCCCTGGAGTCGGGCAACCCCGCCCGGTGGACGCCCCTGGCCGCGCACGACGCGGGGTACCGGGGGACCCCGCGGACGCTGGCGGCGGCGCGGGACTGCCCCGAGCTGCACCGGCTGACCGTCGTCGACCGCTCCGGGGGCGTCGCCCACGACGACGTCCGCGGGGCCGACGGCGCCTGGGCGCGGCCGGCGGGCGGCCCGGAGGCGCTGGAGCGTCTTCGCGCGGCCCGGGACCCGGGCGCCGAGGAGCGGGTCGCGCGCCTGGCGGCCCGGGCGGCCCGCCTGGAGGCCGATCCGACGGTCCTCGCCGGTCTCGACCACGCCCGCCGGCTGGCGGCGCCCTCCGCCCCTCCTCCGCGCTGACGGCGCGCCGCGGTTCCGCGCTCCGGCCCCGCGCGGCCGAACCCGACCGTCACTGGGCACCCCGTCGCAGGCGCGGGCGGACCCATGAACACCGCTGCGCGCGAGGCCGTCGCCACATCCGTCCCGTTCACCCCGCCCGTCTCGTCGCGGGCGCGGGCGGACCGGTGGTGGGCGGCACGGCTGACTCAAAAAGGTGGCCGACGCGGATCTTTCACCCTTCGCCCCGCGCCCCTCCCATCCAGAAGTGGCGCAATGACGCCATTCCCCGTGAGCGCGGGAGCCGCCGTGCACCCGAAAGATATGCGCCGGCCACCTTTTTCCTCCCCGCCGACGCCCCGGGCCGCGGCGGCGGGGTCACCGACCGCCCCAGTCCCCGGGCCAGTCCACTCCCTCGGGCGCCGAGACGTGCACTTCGCACTCGAGCGGGCACTTTTAACCGCACATCTCGAGTGCAAAACGCACCTCTCGAATGCAGAATGCACATCTCGACGAGCACAGGACCGACCCGCTCCCGCGGCCGTCCCCGACCCGCGGCGCTTGCCCACGACCGCGCCCGCCCGTGCACGACTCCCGGCGGGAAGGCGCTGATATTCGTCACTCACAACGCGCGGACGAGGATGTTCATCGGGAACATCCGCCGGGCGTCGTACTCATGATCGAGGAGCCCACCATGTTCTTCACCTCCATCGACGCCAACACCGCCCGCGCCTACGCCGAGCTGGTCAATCGGCAGATCGCCGAGAAGACCACCGACGAGGAGCACTGAGCCCCGCGCCGCTGCGGACAGTCGGAGCGCGCCAGGAGCACTCGTTGTCGTCGGCGCCGCGCCCTCGCGCCGGGGCCCTGGCGGCCCGCGAGACTACTCGAGCTCGAAGGCCCCGGTGTAGAGCCGGTAGTAGGTGCCGCGCAACTCCATGAGCCGGTCGTGGCCGCCGCGCTCGATAATGCGCCCGTGGTCGAGGACCATGATGGCGTCGGAGTTGCGGACCGTGGACAGGCGGTGGGCGATGACGAACACCGTCCGCCCCTTCATGAGATTGTCCATGCCGGCCTGGACGAGGGCCTCGGTGCGCGTGTCGATGGAGCTCGTCGCCTCGTCGAGGATCATGACCGGCGGGTCGGCGACGGCGGCGCGCGCGATCGACAGCAGCTGCGCCTGCCCCTGCGAGAGGTTCGAGCTGCCGCCCGAGATCACCGTCCGGTAGCCGCGGGGCAGGCGGCGGATGAAGCCGTCGGCGTTGGCCAGTCGCGCCGCCTCGATGCACTCCTCGTCGGTGGCGTCCAGGCGCCCGTAGCGGATGTTGTCCATGACGGTGCCCGTGAACAGCCGCACGTCCTGGAGGACGACGCCGAGCGAGCGGCGCAGATCCGCCTTGGCGATCTTGGTGATATTGATGCCGTCGTAGCGGATCTTGCCGTCGTCGAGGTCGTAGAAGCGGTTGATCAGGTTCGTGATCGTCGTCTTGCCGGCGCCGGTCGCACCGACGAAGGCGATCTTCTGCCCCGGTTCGGCCCGCAGGGAGACGTCGTGGAGGACCTCCTTGACGCCGTCGTAGGAGAAGTCGACGTGCTCCATGACGATCTCGCCGCGCAGCCGCGTGTACGTGACCGTGCCCTCCGCCCGGTGGGGGTGGCGCCAGGCCCATACGCCCGTCTTGCGGTCGGCGGGCTCGACGCCGCCGTCGGCCGTCTCGACGGCGTCGACCAGGCCGACGTACCCGTCGTCGTGCTCGGGCTCCTCGTCGATGAGGGCGAAGACGCGCCCGGCGCCGGCCAGGCCCATGGCGATGAGGGCGACCTGCTGGGAGGCCTGGTTGATGGTCTGGGAGAGCTGGCGGACCATCGTCAGGTAGGACACGATGATGCCGACGGTGATCGCGCCCATGCCGGCGAATCCGATATTGGTGACCCGCAGCTGGATGAGCAGGCCGCCGACCAGGGCGATGAGGACGTAGAGCAGGTTGCCCATATTGCCCATCACCGGGCCCAGGAGGTTGCCGTACCGGTTGGCCCTCTCCGAATCGGAGAAGAGCCGCTGGTTGAGCGCGGCGAAGTCGGCCTTCGCGGCCTCCTCGTGGTTGAAGACCTGGACGACCTTCTGCCCGCCCATGATCTCCTCGATGAAGCCCTCCTCGGTGGCGAGCGAGTGCTGCTGGGCGACCATGTACCGCGAGGACGCACCGCCCAGCCTCCGGGTAGTCTCGATCATGACGGCGACCACCACGACGACGAGGATCGTCAGCCACAGGCTGTAGTAGAGCATCATGGCGAGCATGGCGCCCAGGGTCAGCCCGGACTGGATGAGCGTGGGCACCGACTGGCCGATGAGCTGGCGGACGGCGTCCGTGTCGTTGGTGTACGTGGACATGACCGCGCCGTGGGCGTGGGTGTCGAAGTACTTGATCGGCAGGGACTGCATGCGGTCGAACATGTCGTCGCGCATGTGCTTGAGGGAGCCCTGCGTGACCACGGCCATGATCCGCGAGTACAGCAGGCTCGTGAGCACGCCGAGGGCGTAGACGGCGCCCATCATGGTGATGATCCGCACGAGCACGGGCATGACGGCGTCGAGTCCCGCGCTCAGCCCGGGGGTGATGACCTCGTCGACGACCCTCTGCATGAAGATCGAGGCGACCGTCGAGGCGACGGAGGCGATGACGATGCTGATGGCGACGACGATCAGCTGCCACGGGTAGTGGCGGAATACGTAGGCCAGCAGGCGGCGGGCGGGGTGCTCGATGCGGGGCAGGTCGTCAGGCTCCCGGGCGGCGTCGTCGGTGCGATCGGTGCGGGTGCGCGCCATGGTCACGCCTCCCCTTCCTGGCCCGTGCGGCTCTGCGAGGCGTGGATCTGCTGGTACTCCCCGCCCAGCGCCATGAGCTCGTCGTGGGTGCCGCGCTCCAGGATGCGGCCCTCGTCCAGGACGATGATCTGGTCGGCGTGCTCCACGGAGCTCAGCCGCTGGGCGATGATGATCTTGGTGGTGCCGGGGATCTCCCGGGCGAGGGCCCGGCGGATGAGGGCGTCGGTGCGGGTGTCGACGGCGGAGGTCGAGTCGTCGAGGATGAGGATCTTCGGCCTCTTGAGCAGGGCGCGGGCGATGCACAGGCGCTGCTTCTGGCCTCCGGAGACATTGGTGCCGCCCTGCTCGATGCGGGTGTCGTAGCCGTCGGGGAACTGCCGGACGAACTCGTCGGCCTGGGCGAGCTCGCAGGCGCGGACGAGCTGGGCGTCGGTGGCGTCGGGGTCGCCCCAGCGCAGGTTCTCCTTGACGGTGCCGGCGAACAGGACGTTCTTCTGCAGGACGACGGCGACCTCGTCGCGCAGCCCGGCCAGGTCGTAGTCGCGCACGTCGACGCCGCCGACCATCACGCGCCCGGCGGTCACGTCGTACAGGCGCGAGACGAGCTGGATGAGCGTCGTCTTCCCCGAGCCGGTGCCGCCCACGACGCCCAGGGTCGTGCCCGAGGGGATCGTCAGGTCGATCCCGCACAGGGCGTCGGCCTCGGCCTCCCGGGAGTAGCGGAAGGAGACGCCCTCGAAGCGGACCTCGCCGTCGGCCACCTCGGTCAGCCCGTCGGCGGGGGAGGTCAGGACGGGACGGTGGACGATGACCTCGGCGACGCGGTTGGCGGACTCCGCCGATATGGAGACCATGACGAAGATGAAGGCGAGCATCATCATCGAGGCGAGGATCTGCACGCCGTAGGTCATCAGCGAGGAGAACTCGCCGGTCGTCAGCTCCGTGGCGCCGCTGTCCACGACCACCCGGGCGCCCAGGTAGTTGACGAGCATGAGCGCCGCGTAGATGAAGAAGATCATGATCGGACCGTTGAGCGCGAGGATCTTCTCGGCGCGGGTGAAGTCCCCGCGCACCTCCTGGGAGGCGGCCCGGAACTTCGTCTTCTCATGGTCCTCCGCGACGAAGGACTTCACGACCCGGATCGCGGAGAGGTTCTCCTGCACGGAATTGTTCAGGGCGTCGTACTTCTTGAAGATCCGGCGGAAGATCGGGAACACGTAGGCGATCAGGCCGATGAGAGCGCCGCCGAGCAGCGGCAGCATGATGATGAAGATGAGCGCCAGCCGCGGATTGATCATCAGGGTCATGATGACCGAGAAGACGACCATGAGGGGCACGCGCACGGCGACGCGGATGATTATCTGGTACGCGTTCTGAATGTTCGTGACGTCGGTGGTCATGCGGGTGACCAGCGAGGACGCCGAGAAGCGGTCGATGTCCGCGAAGGAGAACTCCTGGACCCGGAAGAACAGGTCCTGGCGCAGGTTGCGGGCCAGGCCGGCGGCGGCGGTGGCGGCGCGCACGCCGGACATGACGCCGCACGCCAGCGAGACCATCGACATGACGACCAGGGCCAGGCCGATCCGCAGGATCGGGCCCATGGCCCCGCCCGTGAGGGTGTCGATGAGCTCGGCCATCATGAGGGGCAGGATGCACTCGAGCCCGGCCTCGCCCACCATGAACAGCGGCGCCTGCAGCGACGGCCCCCGGTACTCGCGCAGGCTGCGCATGAGTATGCGTACGGTTTTCACAGACGTCTTCCACCAATTCCCTCTTAGAACCCAGCGAACTCTACCAGAGGAGGGGAGGGCGCGAGGGCCCGGTTCGGCGCGACGGCGGGGAAGCGGGGGCGCACGGCCCCGCCGGCGGGGCGGACGCGCTCGCGGGCCGCGGCGCCCAGGCCGACGTGGATCTCGAAGCCGATCCGGATGCCGTACTCCTCGCCGATGGCGTTTTAGCCTGAGAGCATGAAGCGCCCCTGCGAGTCCCCGTCGATCCAGCCGTCGGACCCGTCGCCCTCCGGGACCGCCCTCGCCCCGGAGCCGCAGCACTGGCCGGAGCGCCACCGCAGGGGAATCGACCTCGCCGTCGTCGCCCCAGTCCTGGCCTACAACCAGCTCGTCCTGCCCGTGCCCGCGCAGGGCCCGGTCCCGTGGCTGCTGGAGGCGCTCTGCCCGGGCCTGGCCCTCGCCTACCTCCTCAGGCGACGCCGCCCCCTGACGGCCTTCGCGGTCATGCTCCTTCTCACCTGGGCCCAGCTGCTCGCCGCCCCCCTCGGCGGGTTCCTCCCCGTCGACCTCCTGCTGGGGCTCATGGTCCACCACCTCGCGGACACCCGCCGGCGGGCGGTCTCCCTGACGGCCGCCGCCCTCGTCATGGCCTGGGTCCCGATCGCCTTCGCCCCGGCCCTCCGAATGGGCTACAGCCGACTCAGCCTTCCCGGACTGGCCATGATCGCCGTGGCCTGGGCCTGGACCACGGGGGCCCTTCGCCGCGCGCGCCGCGACCGCCTGGCCGCCCTGGTCGACGCCGCCGAGTACCGGCTGCGCGAGGAGCGGGCGCGCCGCCGGGTCCTGGAGCGGGAGGAGCGCTCCCGGATCGCGCGCGAGATCCACGACGTCGTCTCCCACGGCCTGGGGGTCATGGTGGTGGTCGCCGACGGCGCCGCCGCGACCGCCTCCTCCAACCCCGAGCGGGCCGCCGCCGCGATGCTCCGCGTCCGGGACACCGGGCGTGAGGCCCTGGGCGAGATGAGGCGGATGCTCGCCGTCCTGCGCGACGAGGAGCCGGCCGGGCTCGCGCCCGGGCCCGGCGCGCAGGACCTGGAGGCGCTGGTCGACGAGGCCCGCGAGACCGGTCTGCCCGTCCGCCTCGAGGTCTCCGGCGGACTCGACCTGCCCGCCGGACTCGGCCTCACCGTCTACCGCACGGTCCAGGAGGGGCTGAGCAATGCGCGCAGGCACGCCGGCGCGCCCGGCCGGGTCGAGGTGCGAGTGAACAGGGGGCCGGAGGATCTCGTGGTGGAGGTGCTCGACGACGGCGACGGCGCTCCCCCCGCCGCGGCGCCGGGAGGGACCCCGGCGGGAGCCGCACCGCCCCCGACGGGCGGTCATCCGGCCGGCGCCGCCCCGGGGTACGGCCTGACGGGCATGCGCGAGCGGATCGCCGCCCACGGCGGCACCCTCGAGGCGGGGCCGCGGCCGGGCGGCGGATTCGCCCTGCGCGCCGTCCTGCCGGTCCGAACCCGGGAGGGGGCATGACCATCAGGATCGTCCTGGTCGACGACCAGGAGATGTACCGGCTCGGATTCCGCATGCTGCTGGAGACCCGGGAGGAGGTGGAGGTGATCGGCGAGGCCGAGGACGGCCGGGCGGCCGTCGAACTGATCTCCCGCGTGGAGGCCGACGTCGTCCTCATGGACGTGCGCATGCCGCGGATGAACGGCATCGAGGCGACCCGCCGGATCGCGGCGCGGGCCCCCGGACCCCGGGTCCTGGTGCTGACGACCTTCGACCTCGATGAGTACGCCTTCGAGGCGATCCGCGCCGGCGCCGGGGGCTTCCTCCTCAAGGACGCCTCCTTGGAGGAGCTCATGGCCGCGATCCACCATGTCCACGCCGGCGACGCGGTCATGGCGCCCTCGACGACCCGCCGTCTGCTGGAGCGCTTCGCCGTCCGTCCGCCCGCCGTCGGGCCGGGACGGACGGACGCGCGGATGCTCGAATCCCTCACCGCCCGCGAGCGCGAGGTGCTCCTCCTGCTGGCCCGCGGCCTGACCAACGGGGGCATCGCCCGGGAGCTGTCGGTCGCCGAGGGGACGGTGCGGGTCCACGTCAGCCGGATCCTGGGCAAGCTGGAGCTGAGGGACCGGGCGCAGGCGGTCGTGCTGGCCTACGAGTCGGGGCTGGTCGCCCCGGGGCGCGGGCGCGGCGCCGACGACGGCCCACTCGCCCCGACCAGACGGTAAGCCGCCGTCGCCGCTCGCCCCGGGCAGGAGGTGGCCGCCGTCGCCGCTCGCCCCGGGCAGGCGGTAAGCCGCCGTCGCCACTCGCCCCGGGTGGCGGGGGCTGAGCGGGAGGAGGCGGGCGCGCGGGCGTATGCGATACGCATAGGCCCGTCTGGTCCCGCGGGCGGAGGCCCGGACGCCGACGCCCGAGAATGCTCGAGGGCATGAACGATCTCGTCCAGACCTTCAACCTGACCAAGCGCTACGGGGGGCGGACCGTCGTCGACGGGCTGAACCTGCGCATCCCCCGGGGCGCGGTCTACGGCTTCCTCGGCCCCAACGGCTCGGGCAAGTCCACCACCATGAAGATGCTCCTGTCCCTCGTGCGGCCCACCGGCGGGCGGGTCCTCATCGACGGCGAGCCCATGACCCGCCGCACCCGCCGTCGTCATCTGGCCCGTATCGGGGCCCTCATCGAGTCCCCGCCGGGCTACGGGCATCTCACGGGGGCGGAGAACATGCGGATCCTCCAGCGGCTGCTCGATCTGCCCGACCGGGATGTGGCGCGCGCGGTGGACGCCGTCCGCATGGGCGGGCAGATGGGCAAGAGGGTCCGCGAGTACTCCCTGGGCATGAAGCAGCGCCTGGGGATCGCCATGGCGCTCGCGCGCCGCCCCTCGCTGCTCATCCTCGACGAGCCCGTCAACGGCCTCGACCCGGCGGGCATCGAGGAGATCCGCCGACTGGTGCGCGACCTGGCGTCCGACGGCGTGACCGTCATGGTCTCCTCCCACCTGCTGGGCGAGATCGACCGGACCGCCACCGTGCTGGGCATCATCGCCCGGGGCACCCTGATCTTCCAGGGCACTCGCGCCGAGCTCGCGGGCGCCTCCGCGCCGGACACGCTCCTGGAGTGCTCGGACCCGGCGGCCGCCTCCGGCCTTCTGGCCGCCCGGGGCGCCGCGCCGGTCCGCGACCGCGACCTGCTGCGGATCCCCGGTCTGACGCGCCGGGCCACGGCCGACGCCGTCGCCGTCCTCGTGAGGGAGGGCATCGGCGTGTACGCGGTGCGCCAGGAGGAGCGGAGCCTGGAGGACGTCTTCATGGCTCTCACCCGGGGAGGCGGACTGTGAACACCGCCCTCGGCCTTCGCGCACTGCGCAACGAGTTCGCCAAGATGCGCCACCTGCGCATCGGGGCCGTCGTGGCCCTCCTCCTGGGCGGCGGGGCCGTCCTCACCGTGGCCTGGGCCATGGGCTCGGGCCTGCCCGACCACCGGCTGGATGCCGACGGCTACGGGTGGAGGCTGCTCATGGTCTCGCTGCACTCCTCCGCCGTGCTCGTCGCCCCGGTCCTTCTGGCCGTCGCGGCCAGCCGCCAGGTGGAGATCGAGCACTCGGGCGGCGGCTGGTGGGCCTCCGCCACCGCGGGCGCCGCCCCGGGGCGGCTGTGCCGGGCCAAGCTCCTCGCCCTCGGGCTGCTCGTCACGCCCGTGCCCGCGGTCTGGGGCGCCATCGTGGCGGCCCTCGGCACGGCGATCGGCGTAGCCGCCCCCTTCCCGGCGGCCCGTCTTGTCGGGCTCGTGGTCTCCCTCATGGTCATCGACCTCGCCGTCCTCGCCGTCCAGCTGCTGGCCTCCGCCAGGGCGGACAACCAGCTCGGGCCGCTGGCCCTGGGGATCATCGGGACCCTTCTGGGCCTCTTCTCCCAGATCATGCCCGCCTGGGTGCGGTGCCTGAGCCCGTGGACCGCCTACGGTCTCGTCGCCCCCGCCGACTTCGTCGGCGAGGACCTGGTCGATCTGGACGCGCACCCGGGGCTCCTGGCCGCCCTGGCCGTGGCCGGCACCGCGCTCTTCCTGGCCGTCACCGCGCACCTGGACCGTCGGGAGGTCTGAGATGAAACCCGTTCTCGCTGAAATCCTCAAGCTGCGCGGCTCCACGAGCTGGGCGGTGGTCGTGCTCCTGCCGGTGGCCTCGGTCGTCAGCGCCTGCATCTTCGTCCGGCCCGACGGCTGGCGGCTCCTGTGGATCCGGTCCGTCGGCTTCTACGGCATGGCCCTGCTCCCGGTCGGGCTGGCGGTGCTGGCCTCTCTCGTGTGGCGCGTGGAGCACCGGGGTTCTAACTGGAACGTCCTCATGAGCACGCCCGTGCCCACGTGGCGGACGGTGGTCGCCAAGACCGCCGCCGTCTGGCTGCTCGCATCGGGCATGCAACTCGTCCTGGTCCTGGCCGTGGCGGCCGTCGGTGTCGGCGCCCTGGGCCTTCCGGGCGCGCCGCCGGGGCTCTGCCTCGCCGCCGGCGCTCTGACCGCCGTGGCCTGCGCGCCGGTGTGCGCCCTGCAGTCGGCGATCTCGGCCTTCACCCGGTCCTTCGCCCTGCCCGTCGCCGCGGGACTGTGCCTGACGGGGGTCGGCACCACGATGCTGCTGGCGCACGTGCCGGGGATCTGGCTGCTGCCCCATGCGCTGGTGACGCGGACCACCCAGATCGGGGCCCTGGAGAGGGGATCGGCCACGGGCTTCACCGTCCAGGACCTCACCTGGGGCAGTGCCGCGGCGACGGTCGGGACGGCCGCGATCCTCACGGGCATTGTCATCGCCGCCACGACCCTTGCGCTCAATCGCACCGACGCCCGCAACTGAGAGCTCACCGAAGCCGGCCGAAACCGTGGATGCCTCATGACTTCCGGCGCTGCCGGAAGTCATGAGGCATCACGGCGGAAAATGCACGCGAGACCGGCGGATGGTGCACGCCCTGTGGATAGTTCGGGCGTCCGCGGGTTCGTCTGCTACGCCGGTTTATCTCTGCTACGCCCCTTCACCCTCCGCTACGCCCCTTTTCCTCGTACAGTGGAGGGTGAAGGGGCGTAGTAGAGGGGAAAGGGCGTAGCCGACGCCGCCCCGTAGCCAGGTAGTCGATGGCGGCCTCCCCGCCGTCCTCGACGGTGGTGACGGCGCACCGCCGCATCCCGACGACGAAGCGCGGTATGCGGCGTGCAGACAGGCTCCAGCGCCTCGCACTGCGCGCCGGCGACCGGGTCCGCGGCACCCGCGGCAATTGCCGCCGGGGCCCGGCGCTGCAAGACTCCCGCCATGGACACCGGCCGCCGCGTCCTCCTCGACCGCCTGTGGTCCGAGGGCCGGGTCTTCGACGCGGCCCAGCCCGACCGCCTCGACCGCCGCCGCAACCTCGAGCCCGAGAGCGCGGAGCTGCTCGCCCTCCTCGTGCGCACCGCCGGCGCCGACCGCGTCCTCGAGCTCGGCACGTCCAACGGCTACTCGACGATCTGGTTGGCCGACGCCGTCGAGCCGGACGGACGGGTCACCACGGTCGATCTCGACCCCGGACGCGCCGCCGAGGCGACCGCGAGCCTCGCCGCCGCCGGCGTGAGCGACGTCGTCGAGCAGCTCGTCGCCGATGCGGGCCAGGTCCTGGCCGATCAGGCGGACGCCTCCTGGCCGCTCATCTTCCTCGACGCCGAGCGCGGCCTCTACGCCTCCTACTGGGCCGACCTCCTGCGGGCGCTCGCCCCCGGCGGGCTGCTCGTCGTCGACAACTGCGTCTCGCACGCCGACCAGGTGGCCGACTTCCGCGCCCTCGTCGACGCCGAGCCGAGCGTGCGCAGTGCGCTCGTCCCGATCGGCGCCGGTCTTCTGCTCATCAGCAAGGACCGCTGAGCTCCGCCGGCGCGGCACCTCCTACGAATCCCATTTCGGGATGCATGGCGGTATCCTGAGCGCATGAGCACCCAGATCGCCGTGAGGCTGCCCGACGACGTCGTCACCTTCCTCGACGAGGCCGTCTCCGCCGGGGTCGCTCCGAGCCGGGCATCTCTCGTCACCGAGGCCCTTGAGCGCGAGATGCGCCGCCGGGCCGCGTTGCGCGACCTCACGATCCTGCACCGCGAGGGCCCCGCCGACGACCTCGATGAGCTCGTCGCCTGGAGCACCGACCAGCGTCCTGCCCCTGAGGACTGACGTGCGCGAGGTCCGCCTGGCCAGGCTCGACAAGACCCGCCCCGTCGTCATCCTCACCCGTGCAGCGGCACGCGAGGCGATGACGAAGGTGACGGTCGCGCCCATCACCTCGACCGTCAAGGGGCTCTCAAGCGAGGTCCCGGTGGGGCCCGCCGAGGGGCTCGACCATGCCTGCGCGATCAGCCTCGACAACGTCCTGACGATCCCGAGCAGCCGCCTGGGCCGGACGCTCGGCCTCCTCAGCCCCGCGCAGGAGAAGGCCCTCGCCCGCGCGATCGTCCTCGCCTACGACCTCGACCTGCCGCTCATGTCCTGAGGCCCGGTCAGGTGGGCGGGAGTGGGGCCCCGCAGGTTATTCAGTGGGCTCATGGTGGCGCTCTCCTTGGACCACTTGCGTTCCGCTGGACCACGGCGGTCCGACCGTCGTTCTCGAGTGCGGAATGCGCATCTCGGCGTCCGGGGCGCGGCGG
>ERZ773050.628-NODE-628-length-19952-cov-3.306127_pt1 | contig 19952 bp, 17 predicted proteins | sample MGYA00580632_ERZ773050 | MGnify/ENA primary metagenome ERZ773050 (study PRJEB29015, sample SAMEA2738123) | human oral metagenome | biome: human oral; feature: human-associated habitat; material: saliva | place: China | collected 2166 ... | reverse complement strand
AGCAAGAACCGCAACCGACCGGCAAAGGAAATCCACGCATCATACACCACGATGTGAGAATCCATGGTCACACCGCATTCGCTCAAACGATTTGCTAAGACAGCCATGTCTGGCAAGGGATGACGACCACCGTGTACGCCTAAAGGACCACTCATGTGTGCATCCATATCGATGGCAAAGGATCCTGGAATGTGGGCTGCTGCATAGGCATCAAAGCCACGTGCATCAAGGACTACCACTCTATCTAATTGCTCTTGTAATTCTTTCGGAGAGATTAAAACACTCATCATTACACCTCCTATATATAAACTAGAATGCCATACACTCTATATAATCTAGTGTAACATAGATTATCTTCGATGTGTATGGCATTTCTATTCATACATGTATGCTATGACATACTATTAATTTTTATCGGTTTCCCATACGCTTCATAAGAAAGGTCAATACTCGTATTATCCTTTCATTGCCTGAAACGCTTCTTTTGCAATTTGTAATGTGTATGCCAAGTCTTGCTCACTGTGGCATGTGGACAAGAAGTTGCTTTCATATTGGCTGGCTGCATAATAGATGCCACGTTCCAAGTTGTAGTGGAAGAATGTTTTAAATGCTTCCATATCGCAAGCGCTGGCATCATCAAAGTTATGTACCGCTTTGTCCGTGAAGAACAAGGTAAACATAGAGCCCACACGTTGTACCACCACAGGTACACCTACTTCTTTCGCTGCTGCTTCTAATCCTTGGCATAAGGCTTCTGTAGATTCCTCTACTTGACGGAATGCATTCGGATGTTTTTGCAACATAGACAAGGTAGCAAGACCTGCCGCCATGGCTACCGGATTACCACTCAAGGTACCTGCTTGGTACACAGGACCGGATGGAGCGATGGAAGACATGATTTCTTTCTTGCCACCGAATACCGCCATTGGTAAGCCACCGCCTACGATTTTACCTAAGCATGTTAAGTCTGGAATGACATTGTAATATTTTTGTGCCCCTCCAGAACTGGAGCGGAATCCGCACATCACTTCATCAAAGATGAGGACTGCACCGTGCTCTGTCGTTACTTCACGCAAAGTCTCCAAGAATCCTTCCACAGGAGGTACACAGCCCATATTACCTGCTACTGGTTCCACGATGATGGCTGCAATACTTTCACCATGAGCCTCGAACAATTGGCGAACTGCATCAGAATCATTGTATGGCAATGTAATCGTATCCTCTGCCACACCAGTTGGCACGCCGGGACTATCTGGCACGCCAAAGGTAGCTAAGCCAGAACCAGCTTTCACTAACAAGCTATCACTATGACCATGGTAACAGCCGATAAATTTCACAATTTTGTCACGACCTGTATAGCCACGAGCCAAACGCAAGGCACTCATAGTAGATTCTGTACCAGAGTTCACCATGCGTACCATTTCCATAGATGGATAGAAAGCTTGAATTTTTTTCGCCACTTCTGTTTCAAGCAGTGTTGGTGCTCCATAACTAGTACCACGAGGGATGGCTTCCAAAATAGACGCCACGATTTCAGGATTCGCATGACCTAGAATCATAGGACCCCAAGACAATACGTAATCGATGTACTCATTGCCATCGATATCGTAAATGCGAGATCCGCTAGCAGAACTGATGAAAGGAGGATTGCCCCCTACACTGCGGTAGGAGCGAACAGGACTGTTCACACCACCTGGCATATATGTACGAGCCTCTGCGAAGGCTTGTTTTGATTTTTCTAAACTAAACATAATGGCTCCTATATTTCCACACTATTTTTCCTGTAGCCAACGTGCCACATCCAGGGCATGATAGGTAATAATCATCTTTGCTCCTGCTCGTTTCATGGATAGCAAGGTTTCCAAAGTAATGCGTTTTTCATCTACAAGACCTGCTGCCGCTGCTGTTTTAATCATGGCATATTCACCGCTGACATTGTAAACGGCTAAAGGACAATCGAAGTTATCCCGTACTTCGCGTACAATATCCAAATAGGATAGAGCTGGTTTAATCATAATGATGTCCGCCCCTTCGATGATATCTTGTTCCACTTCACGCAACGCTTCTAAACGATTGGCCTCATCCATTTGGTATCCTTTACGGTCTCCAAATCCCGGTGCAGAATGGACCGCATCACGGAATGGTCCATAATAGGCGGATGCATACTTCGCCGCATAACTCATGATGGATACATGGCTAAATCCCGCTGCATCTAAGGCTTCACGAATCGCAGCAATACGTCCATCCATCATGTCAGATGGTGCCACCATGTGAGCACCCGCTTTCGCATGGCTCACTGCTACATTACACAATAATGGCAACGTAGCATCATTCATGACTTCATGATGTTCCACATGACCGCAATGGCCTGTAGATGTGTATTGGCAAAGGCATACGTCGGAAATCACGATCAACTCTGGCACTTCTTTACGGATCGCCATAATCGCTTGCTGTACCGGTTGTTCCATATCCCACGCAGAAGAACCATCTTCATCTTTGTAAGTAGGAATGCCGAAAATTTCGACTCCTTTAATACCTAAGTCATAGGCTTCTTTCGCCAATTTTACAGCCTCGTCCACGGACACATGATATTGTCCTGGTAAGGAAGAAATTTCTTCTTTCACCGCTGTTCCCGGAACAATAAATATAGGATAAATTAAGTCTTCTACTTGTAATGTTGTTTCACGAACCAACGCACGCATAGCTGGGCTGGTGCGCAATCGTCTTGGTCGATTTCGTAATTCCATATTATGCCTCTTTCTATTTGCAATCGTTCAAGATTAGATCCACCATCGCAGGGATTGTAAAAGTTTCACCAATTAAATCTGGTTGAATCCCTTCTTCTACACAGGTAGCACCTGTAATCGGTCCAATGCAAACAACCTTCGTGTTTCCTAATAAATTCACTGCATCGGAGCCAAGCATATCTTTTGTATTCGTCACCGTAGAAGAACTTGTAAACGTAATGTAATCTACTTCCCCTGCTCGTAGGGCTTCTTCTAAATATTCTTTGTGGGACGTGTCTTGTACTGTTTCATACAAACGCAATACCGTCACATCGCATCCTGCTTGTGAAAGTCCTTTATAAATCACGTCGCGTGCCACTTTTGGTTGTACTAGCACAAAGCGCAAATCGCCTAGCGCTCGTTCTGGCCATACACGACTCTGTTCTACTGTAATGGTTTCCACCACAGATTCCGCCTGGTAATTCGGTGGCACGATGTCCGCACGAATGCCTCGATCTAATAAAGATTTTGCGGTAGCACTGCCGATAGCACATACTTTCATAGAACCTAAAGCACGGCTATCTAAGCCACGGTCTAATAAACCATCAAAGAAGAACCGCACCCCTTCGGCAGATGTAAAAATTAATCCATCGTAGGAAGATAAGCTATCATAAGCCACATCCATCTCCTCTGTACGAGGTAATGCCTGTGTTTTGATAGCAGATGCTTCGATGACATGGGCCCCCAATTCTAGTAATCGTTCAGATAAGGCGCTAGCTTTACTACGAGCTCGTGTGACCACGATAGTTTTACCAAATAATGGTTTATTATCAAACCAACGTAATTGCTCCCGCAAAGATACTACTTCCCCAACGATAACAATAGCTGGTGCTTTCAATTGCGCTTTTTCTACATCTTCTACGACATGCTCCAAGGTAGAGACCAACGTTTCTTGGATTGGTTTTGTTCCCCAACGGATGACTGCCACTGGAGTTTCCTTAGGACGACCATATTTGATTAAGTTAGTAGCAATGTTCGGCAAATTAGAAATACCCATCACAAAGGAAATCGTGTCCACAGATTTAGCTAAGCCTTCCCAGTTCATACCAGACTCTGGTTTTGTTGGATCTTCGTGACCTGTAACAATAGCAAAGGACGTCGCCATAGCACGTTGGGTGACAGGAATCCCTGCATAGGCTGGCGCCGAAATGCCAGATGTAATGCCTGGTACAAATTCAAATGGCACGCCCGCTTCTACCAAAGCCAACGCTTCTTCACCACCACGACCAAATACTAGAGGGTCGCCCCCTTTAAGACGAGCCACCACTTTACCTTCTAAGCCACATTTTACGAGAAGTTCGTTGATTTCCCATTGATGCATCGTATGATTGTTGCTTTTTTTACCTGCATAAATGATCTCTGCTCCTTCTTTCGCATAGGACAAGAAATGAGCATCTGCTAAATAGTCATAGACAATAACGTCTGCTTTTTCAATACATTCCTTACCTTTTAGAGTGATTAATTTATGATCACCCGGTCCGGCACCAATTAAATATACAATGCCTGTCATTTCAATACTCCTCTTTCTACTAAATCGTCAATGATGGCCTTTCCCCCTTCTTCATAGAGAGCTTTCGCCAAGTTACGACCTAACATATCTGCTTTTTCTTTTGGTCCTGACAATTCACCTTCAAAACAATTTTTTCCATCTAAAGAAGCAATGATAGCTTTCAACGTTAATTGTCCTTTATAAATCGTCCCATGTACACCCATCGGTACTTGGCAACCACCTTCGAGTTGACGAAGGAAACTACGTTCTCCACGAGTAGCCCACATAGTATTTTCATCGTGCAATACAGATAACATATCTAGCATTTCTGTATCATCCTTGCGACATTCAATGCCCAATGCCCCTTGACCCACAGCAGGAATCATTTCATCGCTAGTGAAAGTCTGTGTAACAACAGATTCCAGCCCCAATCGTTTTAACCCTGCCTCTGCTAATACAATGGCATCAAAGTTTTCTGTTTCTAATTTGTTTAATCGCGTTTGCACATTCCCACGAAGTACAGAAATCTGCAAATCAGGTCGTTGATTCAACAATTGTGCTTGACGGCGTAAACTACTAGTCCCTACCTTAGCACCTTGTGGTAGTTGATCCAGTGTTTTATATTTTGGTGATACCAAAGCATCACATGGTGTTTCACGCTCTGTAATAGCACCTAGTACCAAATCTTCTGGCAATTCTGTAGGCATATCTTTCAAGCTGTGTACAGCCAAATCGATGCTACCATCACGCATAGATGCTTCTAGCTCTTCTGTAAATAAACCTTTACCACCGATTTCAGCCAATGGTTTTTCTAAAATACGATCACCTTTCGTACTGTGATGGACTAACTCCACCTTGCACTGTGGGTAATGTTTGCGCAATGTATCTGCTACATAGTTGGCTTGCCATAAAGCAAGGGCACTACTACGGGTGCCTATACGAATTATGTCTCTCATAGTGTGTCGTCCTCCACTTCCAAAGCAAACATATCTTGGAATAACTTCCAATAATCTCGCTCTTCTTCTTTACCCGCTACTTCACCAAAATGAATCATTGGATCACGCAATAATTTACGTACCAACATGCGGGACATATTGCTAATAATCTTACGTTCTAGCTCTGTGGCATTAGGTAATTTTGCCATCGCGCGATGTACTTCACGTTTACGAATGGCTTCTGCTTTTTCACTAAGCAAGACCATAATAGGACGAACCGATAGATATTGTAATTTTTCTTCAATTTCTTGTAAGGCTTCTTCTAAGATAGGCTCTGCTTTTCGAGCTTCTTCTTCTCGTTGGTGTTTATTCGCTTCTACTACACTTTCCAAGGCATCAATGTTAAACAAATACACTCCTGGAATTTCTGTTACATCTGGGTTGATATCACGGGGAACAGCAATATCGATCATGACAATTGGTTTACCACCACGGCCATCCATAATTTCTTCCGCTTCTTCCCATTCAATCACATAATGAGGTGCACCAGTAGATGTAATAATAATATCTGCTACTTTGGCTTCTTCTACAAAATTGTCAAAATCAACGGCTTTACCATTGAATTGCTTTGCCAATTCTTCTGCTGTTTTGAACGTCCGATTGGACACGAAAATACTCTTTACTCCTTTAGCTTGTAAATGACGAGCTGTGAGCTCACTCATTTGACCAGCTCCCAAAATGAGAACCTTTGCCTCACTGATAGGAATATCTAAACTATCTTCCGCTAAATTGACTGCTGTATAACTAACAGATACTGGCGTATTCGCAATCCCCGTCATCGTACGCACACGTTTCCCTACAGCAATGGCTTTTTGGAAAATAATATTAAATACAGACGCTGTTAATCCCTTACTATAGGAAGAAATATAGGCCATTTTTAATTGGCTCAAAATTTGACCTTCTCCTAACACAAGAGAATCTAAACTAGATGCCACTCTAAATAAATGAGAAATACATGCCTTCCCTTCATACAGGAAAAACCATTTCTCATCTACGTCTACCGTTTCTTCACCTTTCAGATGCAGTAGTAAACGTATCATATATTCTTTTACATTCTCCATGTCATTTAGGACGACATAGAGTTCTGTGCGGTTACACGTCGATAAAAGGACGCATTCCTCTACTTCTTCATGAGCATAGATGTGATCCATAGCATGATCGAGAGCTTCTTTGGAAAAAGAAAATTTCTCTCGTACATCTACAGGTGCACTTCTATGATTCAGACCTAATACGACTAATTGCATGTACAATATTCTCCTTCACTGAGTCTCCTTGACCCTCTAATATTTGTATAAACTCCGATTCTCCTAAATTTGTACGCCAGAACTGCTCTCGTTCTTTTGGCGTATTTAATATATGCTGTAATTCTTGTCTCCATAGACGAATCTGAGGTAGCCACTCGGCTAATATGCCGTACCTGGTTTCTATATCCTGTCTAAGCAAGCGACTCACTCGTGGACTCACTTGATTGGTAAATATAGAAATCTCTAAATCACCAATCTCCGTAGCACTGCCGAATACCCAAGTAGAATCATCTTTCACATCAGCCCGATTAATGAAAGCTTGTACTTCTTGAGCATCTTCCATGACTTGCGCATTCACAGCAGGAATATCCGTAGCAATAATGACAAACTGTTGCCCTACCATATATTCTGAGCTATAAGGCTTCTCTATCCATTGTAATACGCCTGCTTCATGGTATGTTACAATGTCAGGTAATACATCAGGACTGACTACTATAATAGATGCCTCTTCGTCTATTAACTTTTCAATTCTACGCAGCGCTACTTGTCCTCCGCCGACTACAAGACAAGGCCTGTCTTTAAGTGAAAGTCCAACTGTTATCATCCTACTATCCTTATATGTCTCTACAATGGCAAAAACGGCTTGAATACTCAAGCCGAAATTCACCTTATACTTCTGTTTCTGTCTCTACAGGTTTTGTTTCCTCTAAAGCAATGCCATCTAATAATTGTAGTTGTGCTGTTAAAATTGATTCTACTTTTGCACGGAACACGGCCATTTCATTCGCAATGGTAGCATATTTAGCTTCTGCTTCTCGCAACGCACGATTGGCATCTTCTAAAATCGTAGATCGTTGTTGTTCCGCATTCTGTAAAATTAAATCAGCCTCTTTACGAGCAGCTTCTTTTACATTTTCACCGGTTTCTTGAGCAAGCACCAATGTATTGCGCATAGTTTCTTCCGTTGATTCATATTGATTCAAACGTTTTTCCATTTGCTCTACTTTATCAGTCATTTCACGGTTCTCACGATACAAGATTTCATAAGCTTGTACCACTTCATTCAAGAACTCGTTTACTTCATCGCAGTCAAAGCCACGAATACTTTTTCCAAACTCTTTATTATGAATATCCATTGGTGTTAACATAGGATCAGCCTCCTTACATAAATCGTTTTAGATGTACTCCAATACGCCCTTTTTTAGACGTGCCTGTAATACTTTCTATTTGCATACGACCTCTGCCACGAAGAGAAATAATATCTCCTTCTTTTACTTCTTGCGCTGGTCCTTTCGCAGGTTGCCAATTCACTTGTACTAATCCTGCCTTAATGGCCTCCACAACTTTTGTACGAGATGTACTAAAACCTGAAGAAGCTATAGAATCCAACCGCATAGACGCCACAGTAGTTCGCACTTCTTTTATTTTTTCTTCTTTCGGTTGTAATTCACTCAATTCCATCCGTGATACTGTAACCGTGACCATAGCAATTTTTGTAAAGTTTTGAATCACAAAATCTGCTATCGTTGCATCTACGATTACCTGCGCCCCACCACTAGTGACGATAATATCTCCAAAATGAGTGCGATCAATACCAAGTCCCATTAAGGAACCCAACACATCACGATGTGTCAATAATCGGAATCGTGGATCCCAAGATACTTTCAGCACCGCAATTTGTAAATCTACTGTTCCTTGAAAGTGAGGGTCCACAAAGGCCACTCGAAGGCGTTCTGCCCCTTCGTAACCACCACTAGAAATGATATTAATACCACCAAAATTCGCTTTTACTGCATCTGCAATGACAAGGCCTGCAGGTGACATAAAATCTGTCATACGGTAAGGTCGACCTGCTTGTACTTGCTCCGCTAGATCAATCATACGTCTAGCCTCTTCGCCATTACCAGATGCTTCAAAATATCGAATTAACTTTTCTTTATCTTTCACGTTGTTTTCCTATTTCATTTGACCGTTCATAACAAGCTAAGATGCCTTCCATAATAGAAGAACGCAACCCTTCTTTTTCCATGGCTGCAATACCTGCTATAGTCGTACCTCCGGGAGATGTCACTTGATCCCTAAGTACGCTCGGATGAGCGCCTGTTTCTAAAGCAATCAAGCCAGAGCCATACATCGTCTGTACCGCCGCTTGCAACGCCAATGGCCTAGTGAGACCAATCCGAACACCTGCATTTGCCATAGCATCTAAAATGGTATACATATAGCCTGGACCTGCCCCTGCTAGAGCGCCAATACGGTCTAAATCAGCTTCTGAACATACCACTGCTTCACCTAAGGCTTCGAAAATGCGCAAAGCTTGTTCTCGCTCACCTGGTGTCACTTGTTCACTACTAGCAATCGCTGTAAAGCCAGCTTTTATCAAAATTGGAGTATTCGGCATAGCTCGTAACCAATGTACATGGGGTGCAAAGGATTGTAATGTATCCAATGTAATGCCTGCCGCAATGGAAATACATAATGTTCTCGCCTCGATTTGTGGTCCCACCTCTTCCATAAGAGCTGGTAAGACTTGAGGTTTTACGCCAAATACAATGGTTCTGTACTCGTCAAAAGCAGGTATGGCATCACAGTCCGTGAAGGCTGTGACACCTAATGTGCGCTCTAATTCTGCTGCTTGCTCACTGCGACGCACTAGTACATCTACTTCCTCAGGGCCCCAAACACCTTGTTCCAAAGCCCCCTGTAAAATAGCACCACCCATCGATCCTACACCAATTAGTAGTATTTTTTGCATGGCTACCTCCTAATACTTAGGCTTGTGGTTCTTTCCAAGCTAATTTGTCAGATATTTCTGTGTACTCTTTATCTGTATAATCTACTGTTACATTCACTGGTACACAGATGAAAATATCTTTGCCAATTTTTTCTAATTTGCCATCTAATGCAAATGTAGCACCACTTACAAAGTCCACAATACGTGCTGCTTCATGAGGGTCTGTGTTTTCAAAGTTAATCACTACTGGACGCATATCGCGCAATTGATTTGTAATATTTTCAGAATCATCGAATGCTTTTGGCTCTACGATGACTACTTTCATACCGCTAGAACGTTGTGCCACTGTATTATATCCTCCTGTTTTTGGTCGTGCTGCAGATGCTACTGGTCCATTGCCCCCTGCTACTGGTGCTGTTACTACTGGTTGTTGAGACTCTTCTTCATACATCTCATTATCATATTCATCAAATTCATATTGATCATCTTGATTACTACCAAAAAAACTTTTTACAGAATTCCAGCTATCTTTCAGTGCCATCGTTAATTCCTCCATTACTCATTATAGTGGCGTTCTCCAAATATTGCTGTTCCTACACGAACAATATTTGCACCTTCTTCAATTGCTACTTCAAAATCATGGGTCATCCCCATGGATATATATTCAATCTGACCTTCATTAAAATGAAGTTTCATGTCTTCAAATAAAGCGTGAGCGACTCTAAATATAGGGCGAGCCTCTTCCGGATCATCAAAAAATGGTGCCATACACATAAGCCCTTTTACCCGTACATTGGGTAATGATTTGGCATATTCCCGTATGGTTGGAAACTCTTCCACATCCATCCCAGACTTGCTTTCTTCTCGTGCCACATTCACTTGTAGTAATACTTCTTGTATAAGTCCTTCTCTAGCAGCAATACGTTGGATTTCATCCAACAATTTCACGCTATGAACTGAATGAATTAAAGAAAATTTACCCACTGCATTACGCACTTTATTGTTTTGTAATTGTCCAATTAAATGCCATTGGAGTTCCGGTCCCTGGTAGAGTTCCATTTTTTCTTTTGCTTCTTGTACACGATTTTCGCCCACAGTTCTTACACCTAGGTGAGCTACTTCTTGTACAGCCTCTACAGGATGATTCTTCGTTACTGCTACAAGTGTAACAGAATCCCTTCTCCCCACTCGTGCCTTAGCCGCTTCTATGCGTTCTTGCACGTTATGTAATGCTATTGCAATCATATATGTCAGTCCTTTTTTCGTCGTTACATTTCACTCTGAAAGGTCTTCACAAAAAAAATAATACTTTATCTTTTTTATTATAAACGAAAGAATAAGAAAAGTACATAGAAAAAGCATGATTTCAAGCCTAGTTCTCTGTATTTTCTTATTCTTTGTCATAATTTTTTATTCTATTCTCAAACAATACCTAAGAATGTATCTCTAAATTCCGTACTACTCATGTTCTACACAAGGTCTTATAATATACAAAACTATTGAAACTCTCGCATCTATTAGCCTTGATTTCGTAATACTGCAAACATAGCCATTCTTCCCGTCTTGCCTGCATCCCCTCGGTATGAATAACATCCTTCTGTCATCATCGTGTCCGTAGCAGACAGAATCACTTGATCTATAGGCACACCTTTTTGTACGACACAAGCTGCAATATATTCTTTCAGATCTATATGTGGAGTAGGTGTCGCTTGTTCTAACCGTTGGAGATAACGCACGACTGCATTTACCTGTGAAAGTCCCAAATTACCCATATCCTGTCGAAATTGTTCAGCAATCTCTTCACTCACCTCAAAGGAGTCTGCTCCAATAGAGGGACCAATGAAGAGGTAGCAATCTTTTGGCAACGTTCCGTACGCATCGTGCATACTATCCATCGTACGCTCCACAATGTGAGCGATGGCACCACGCCAACCTGCATGAACTACTGCCACCGCATGATGCGCCCCGTCATAAATAAGCACAGGCACACAGTCTGCCACGAGCAACAAGAGTGGCACATTCACCAAATTCGTATGAATCGCATCACTGTCTGGGATACTGTCTTCCCAACTGAAAGCGCCTCGACCGATAAGCTCTTCCGTCACCCTCGTCACGCCTACCCCATGCACTTGCTCACCACAAGTCAAATGATTTGAATCCACACCTAACACCTGCGCTAATCGTTTGCGGTTCTCTGCCACCGCTTTCGGATCATCACCTACATGCAGACCCATGTTAAAACTATTAAAGTTACCTTGGCTAACACCGCCATAACGGTAGGTGACACCATGAGCCAGGGGAAACCGCTCTAACAGTGGACTGTATTCATAGGTAATACTGGTGGAGCTATCCTGAGAAAATGGTGCGTGTCGAAGAGAGGAGGATAAATGGGGTGTTTTAGTTGTGTTCATGTTGGGGCCTCCTGTGTTATTAGTTGAATAATATATATTATGAATTTAGATGTTATAATTCATAATGGATTAAATGGAAATTTACTTTATTAATTTCAGATGTAGATTACGGAAATAAACTTGATAAATATCTTTTTAGGAATTAATAATCCTAATCTTAGTTACCTTTTCTCCATCATTTTCAAAAGTAATACCACTTTTGGCATCTGATGCCCATATAAAAGCTCCATAAAACCAATCATTTCCGCTATTGATATGAGTAGGTCTACCATATGCCTTATACACTGTTTCTAAGGAATCACCTACTGCAATCCCCCTATGAGTTACAGCATCCCGATTCACCACGGTAATCATTCCTGCCCTATCAAAATCTCCATGAACACTTTCATACGTTATCCCACCATATCTCATAAATATATTGGAGCCACCAAATACCATCCCTGGAGTATACATTTTCTCTGCTGTCGGTGTACCTAACGCTCTCCGTATCTCGCTATATTGAGCACTCACTGGCACACCTGCAATAATAAGGTCTTGTACATCCGGTCTTTGACCTACGAACTGACCTGGGCTATAACTACTCGGATACTCTGATCGTTGTGGTAACCGAATCGTACTCGTAGAGGATCCACTCGTTCCAGTAGAAGTACTTTGCTTCCCTGCTTCATTCCAAGATTTTTCAACCTTTTTCCACGTTTTAGACAACCAACTCGCTTCTACATGGGTTGGTATGAAGATGGTGACACTGAATAGTGCTACTAGAATAGATGTAGTTAGTTTTTTCATAATAATCTCCCTAGATACACATTATAGTCGTCCGTATATACTCTATGTAACTATAATTTTTGTAACTCTTTTTCCATCATTAATAAATCTAATACCAAAGATATAATCTGATGCTCGCATAAATGCCCCATAGAACCACACATTATCATCAAAAATATGTGTCGGGCGACCATACACTTCATACACATGTTCTAACGTATCACCTACTGCAATTCCTCTATACGTTGTAGCATCACGATTCACTATCTCAATTAAATATGTATCATAAACTGACGTTACATGACTATAAAACGTAATACCTCCATAACGTGCAAACACATTTTGTGGTTGTCTCAACGAAGGATTAAACATTTGTTCCTCCGTAGGTGTTCCTAAAACTCTATGAACATCCTCATACGTTGAACCCACAAAAACACCCGCAACACTACGATCTTTTATGTCTAAATGCTGGCCTATTACTTGTCCTGCTGGATAATTGATTGGGTAATCCGACCGTTGTGGTAATCTAATACTATTACTAGAACTTTCTCTATCTTCCTCATTACCTACTTCATTACCGCTCGAATCACCCCTAGAAGCACGATCTCTTTCCGCCATTGCATTCCAAGATGCTTCAAACTTCTTTAACCTCTTAGATAACCAACTCGCATCCACATGAGTGGGAGCGAACACAGCGGCACTGAATAGTGCTAATACAATAGATGTCGTTAATTTCTTCATGTTCTCTCTACTTTCATCAACGAATACATACTAATCTCACAATATACTATTTATCACTAGTATATCATTTGTATAAAGCTCAGGCTATATAGCCAATTATACCTATTCATAAAAAAGAGGAGCCAAGGCTCCTCTCATCAACTTTTAGAATTGCTATAGTAGATTTTTTATATCAATTATTTGCTCAAATATTTTTTCTAATACAGCCACTACAATACTATTGCCCGCTAACCGTTCCAATTTTTCACGTCCATAGAAAGAAATATCTCCTCTAGATCTTGGTCCATAATTTATAACTCTATCAAAATCCTGTTCACTAAAGCCCATTAATAAAAAACATTCTCTTGGAGTAAGATTCCGATAAATGCTCCGGCCTATCTTATGAATTGGATATTCCAGAATACCTGGATTCGGATTCCTATCTTGTTTAGTTGTCAATGTTCCTACAAAATTCTTAATTATATTGCCATCCTTGTATATAAGTTCATTATTATCATAAATTTTCTGTCTTGACTTCGTATTATTAGGATTAGATTTATCAGCTTCTTCTTTATATTTCTTAATAGAGTAATCCACTCTCAAAAAATCTGCCAAAGATTTTAGTGGAACAGGATATTGTTTGTAAACCTTTTCTAAGTTATAGTTATCAAAATATTTTTTTATTATCCTTTTCTTTTTCCCTTCCGGCAAAAGTACACTAATCATAAATGTACGCACTCTAGTTTGTGGAACTCCAAAGTTAGATGCATTTAAAGTGTACACCATATTGAAGTATCCCAACTCTTCTAGCCGCTCCTGCCATTCAATAAAATTAACTTTATGCCGTTTTGATAATATATTGCTAACATTTTCCATCAGCAAAAATCTAGGTAAATTTTTTTGATTCTTATATAAATCCAATAGAATTCTTTCAACTTCCCATAGTAATCCTGATCTATTATTGGCATCTCTATTAATCCCAGTTAAATTACCATGCCAAGCTCCACCCACAGATAAATCTTGACAAGGAAAGGAATATGTCAAGATGTCAACATCCTCTGGAAATGTTTTTGCAGTTATTTTTCTAATATCCCATAAATTATTAGTTCTAGCAAATGCAGCTAGAATCATTTTTAACGTGTCTAAATTCCACATGCGAAAGGTATTTATTCCTATCGGTTTTTTACCGTCTAGACTCAAATTTAATTTTGATAAAATCTCTATTAATTCTTTTTTACTTAATGCTTCATAAGGAGTTATATCTGGTTTTCCATTGTGGATAATATCATATGCCATAAAAGCAGAAATATCCCACTCTACTATATTTATAACATCATACTCTATCCCTAAATTTTTAAGTGCTTTAGCTTGGCTACCAATTCCACTAAAAGCCTCAACTATTTTTAACATTACCTTATAACTCCTTACTAACAATTACCCAGGAAACCCTTCCCCCCTTATTCTTGAGAGCATCTCTAATAATCTTACACATTGCTTATCAGTCGGAAATATACCTTTTGAAATCTTCAATGCTACTCCTAATAACTCTTTTTCTGTCTGTGTCATGGCTCCATGCGTCTGGTTCCATATCCACAATTTTTTCCAAACACCCTCTTTCTCACAATTTGCAACCGTTATCATAGCGGAATCAATATTAATCTCTTTTTGAAGCTTTCGAGCTTCGCGCTTTTCTTCAATGACATCACTTCTATCTATTAATTCTCGTACAAAATTATCATTTAGGCTAATATTCATGCTATCAAACCTAGTCCAACACAATGAACGTTTAGCCCATTCTGTTACATTTTGCACATCACGAGTCGGACTAATTAAATAATCATTAGTCACTTTAGTCAAGTCTTCCAATTGTTGTCTGAAAGCTAGAGTTATTTTTTGTTTTTGCCAAATCATTTTATAATTTAAGGATTTACCTTTATATCGTTTTTCAATCGTTGATATAAGCTTGCTCAGTGTATATGCTATAATATTTGCTTTATAACTATTATACCACTCAGCTCGTTTTACGATAGCATCAGTTTCTTGGAAAATAATTTTATAACAAATTAACTCTCTAAAATAAGACTCATTAAAAGCATCAGCATTTCTATCCCAATCTTCTATTACTTTCGCCATAAACTTAGCAAAGCTTTTTTGACCGCCTGCACTCGCAATTTCTGGACTCTTATTAAATATATGTGATAATTTTGCTAGTTCTGTTTTATCAAACTTCTGTTTTTTAGGATATTTAATTTCAAAGTTTTTCCTTGTTCCTACTGATACCTTATGTGTCTCTTGCGCATATGAGCCTCTTGCTCTCTCATAATACCAATATGTACCGTATTGTTGTCCATTAATCGGAGGAGAAATAGTAGATCTAGATAGTTGTTCCATTCGAACATGATATGGATGATTTGATGCCAAGTCGGATTCACTAACTTTATTTTGACTATTTGCATACCTAGATATATTCGCAATTAATTCATCAGCATTTTCATCTGAAACTACAGAAATTTTCACTGGAACAAAAATTCCTCTCAAATTAGTAATTAAATCATCTCTTTTATCTAGTAGTGCCGTTGCTAAAGAAGCTGTTGTTTGCCCTCCATTTACAATTTGTAAATTAGTTGCCGAGTCTAAATATGTTTTTCCATTAACTTCTTTTAATCTAATTTCCTCAGCTGTACATGCAATTCCATTATTATACGCAAAAAATTTATTTGGCTCTTTAATGATTGTATTACGAATTCCTTTATTTACCTTTCCTCTAACTTGCAAAAAGGATCGTACATTACTTTCAAGCAATCGTGCGCCATGATGATTATATAAATTAGCTAACAAAAATCCTGAAATACTAGCCATATATCCTATATAACCTTCACCATTAATAACCTCAAAGCATGGAATTAATTGGTCCGAGTATGCGTCAAACTTAATATGTAAATCCTCACGTAAATTTTTAGACTCAGATAATTCAAATAATCTATTAATATCCCAAATATGATATTCCAAAGAGACCCCTTGTACTTCATCAGATTCAAGTGTCTTAACTCGACTAGACATTTGAGTGTTGGAAAATAAATATATCTTATATTTTCGTATTAAAAAGTTCTTATTAAATATATCAGATGCTAATCCATACCCTGGAGAGCTTTCTTCAGCATAGTTTAAAATATATGCTAAATCCTCTAGAAAATATTTTGCCCTCTTTGTAATATTTTCAATTTCTGAGTTAGTTAATGTTGTGTCCTTGGAACCATAATCAATCAATGCCAAATACATGACTTCATCTAACTCATCATATATATACCCATCAATTTGCAAACGATGTTGGCGATATCCGATTCCTTCATACTCAACACATTGAAATTCTGAAGATATCTCACTGCCACTTAATAAATTAGAAACATATTCCAAAAATGCTTCTTTCGTACTACATCCAGTTCCATATACGCTTGTACGTAATTCTTCATCAAGTAACTCTCTATATTCTTCTATTGCCATAATGTTCCCCTTTATTTAATTTTAAACATCTCCAACGATGGCAAGTTTAATTCATATCTAGCAGAAATAACTGCTGAATCAATTTGTATTCTAGTAATTTTAGGAAACTTATCATTTACAAGATATGTATCACAATTTAAAACTCTAAAAAACTTCTCTTCAAAATCCTCAGCAATAGCTTCACTATTATATCCTACATTTAATAGTTTCTCTCTAAAGCTATACAAACAAGCTGAATCTAACGATTCTTCAATAGATTCCACTAATCTTACAATACTTTTTGCCTCAGTATTAATTGCATTTGTTTCTTCTAGTATTATAACAATTAATTCACCTTCTGAGTTTGTTGTATCTAATTGATCAAGAGATGAGATCGAAACTGTATCTTTACCTTGCAAGACAGTCTTTACTTCATACCAAATATTTTCACCAGTAAAATCATGTACCGCATATAAAGGTCCCATCCACATCTCAATGGCTACTTTTTCTCCAAACTTAGGAATTAAAAAGTTTTCCAAAAAATATAGCTCGCCAACCAATCCTTGTTGTACCTGATTCGTTAATGTTTTGGGTATCTTTGAAAGTAACTTTTGCCAATCCAAATATTTTTCACAGAATACAGTAAGACTTTTACCTTCTACAGATTCTTTCTTGGACTCCATAATAATATCATCAAATACTTTAGCAAAATTGATTTCATGCTTTTCATAAGTGGAATCTAGGATAAATAAAAGCTGCCACATATTTTTCAATTTATCATAAGTCTTTTTCGTTTTAATATATTTTGTAGATGGCACATTAATAGGTTCATACTTACAGGCAACCATATACACTTCTTTTTGTTCTGAGGTTCGACCATGATAAATTTTTAAACTATGCTCTCTATCAACAAGTAGTACTCTTAATGTTATCTCTAAATTGTTCTCCATCTTAACCTCATTCATCTATTTCATCAAAATCATCTTCACTCTCGCAATCATACATTGCTTCAGCCCAAATCTTATTTACCTTATATTTAAACCGTGTATGCTTCCCATGACCAGTTTGGGGAATCCCTAAACCTAACCCTACTAAAGGTCTTTCTATTACATCATAAGTTCCAACGTTCTCCAACGCTTCTCTTCCACTAGAATAATCAACAAGGTAAATCAGTAAAACTGGATTTCTTTTAAAGTCTACTGAGAAAAATGCTTTATCCGGAATAGTTCTTATTGCCTTGCCATCTTTAATCCTATCATCCCCTTTTGTTTCTAAGGTATGGATTAACTCCTCATATTTGTCTTTCGACATGGAATCATTAACTGCACCAGGACTCCCTAACCGACTTTTATTAATACGAATATGACCTTTTCCTACTTCATTATAACTACGAACTACGTAGTTAATTTCATGCTCTAAAATTTTAATACTATTCTTAGACTTACCACTTACAAAAATAATATCCCAAAAGTTAAGACGAGCATCATCTACCCCCCCTAAAACATTAATAATTTGCCTTGTATCAAAATGACGGTTTAGTAAGTCAACATTTATTTCATCTAGGAAATTAAGTATTATGTCTTTTGGCACATTAGTAAAGCTTAGATTATTAGACTTATCAGTTCTTGTATTTTTTTGTATTGTAAACTTATTATTTAGTAATCGAGCTATCAATGTTTGTACTGTCTCAAAATTAAGTTGTAATTTAGTCCTATTAATAGAAAATGCAGGTGTTTCAATATAATTACCATCTAAAACCATATCCAATTCATGATCATCAGCACTTCTCATTTTATTTCTTGCTGTTACTAACAGTGCTGGCTCATCACTTCTTACCCTGATACCAAAATCCATTGGTGTTAACGAATCAAAAAAACCTTTTCTCAAATCATTTTTAAGCTCTTCTGTTGCTAATGAAATATCTCTATACCATGTAAGTGCATCGTCATTCATCCAAACTTGACATATATCAGCATAGCCAGTTCTATAACCAAACCACCTTCCCATTTGCATTAAAGTATCATACATTTTAGAGTTTCGGTAAAAATAACTCGTCATTAACCCTTCCAAAGTTAATCCTCGTGACAAGCTTAGTCCACCTATCGCAATAATTCTCAATCCAGACTTATATGCACTATAATTTAACTTCATTGAAGCAGTACCTCCATTTACTGCTTCAACAACAATCATTCGAGTCGCTTCATACAACGACATAAGTATATTTTCCCAATTCTCGTTAAGGTTTAAATTTAATTTATCTTTAAAGTAAGACTTATAAACACACTCTAGCTCTATTAAGTGTCTGTATTTACTCCAAGAAGGCAGTCCACTATAATATTCTATTTGATTTTTAACTTCATCAACATATGCTTCTACCTTTTCTTGAAGTTGATTGTGAATATTTATAAATCTACTTACATTAATTAACATAGATCTATGTTTTTCTTTTTCTCCTCGAATATCTCTTATTGCATTAGCAATAAAAAATGATAAAATGGCATGCTTCAAACTATTAGGCAAATCATCACTTAAGGAACTGTCTCCTTTATGTTTTATTGGAAGATAATCTTCGAAATCATCATTTTTCTGAAGCATATAGCTGTATTCAGCCGCATCTGAATATATCTTCTTTGCACCAATATAATTATCTGGTGTATCCAAAACATAAATGTAATCTTTAGGAAATAAATCATCATGAACCATGTCTTCTGATGAACTAGGGTCTATAAATATATTTGCATAAGGTGTTGCTGTATAACCTAAATAGCTCGATTTTGTAAAAACACCTAAGATTTTTCTAATAGCTTCATTAATTGCTGTCGGATCATTATCTTCCATATTAGTATTAATTGAAGCATTATCAGCCTCATCATCTATTAATAATAATGAGTAATCTATCTTTTTTTGACCATTTTTTGACTTGAATTTTATATTTTCACTTTCTAGCCATAAAAATAAACTTCTTAGTACTGATTTATTTTTTTTAACAACAAAAACTACAGGATCATTCAAGGAAGATAGACTTGCAGATACATCTCTAGATTTCTCTCTAAAGTCTGATTTAATGCTAGTAAATGAAACTACATTAATTTGATTATTAAAATCTCCAACATGGAACATATTATTCTCAACATTTTTTCCAATAAACCCTCTATTAACACGTTCCTGTGTTTGTTTTCTAAGTTTTTCTATTGTTCCTGTTAACAAAATTATAATTTTATACCCAGCATCTGCCGCTTTATTCATAACCGCAATATAGTTTGCGGTTTTTCCTGATTGTACATCACCTATAACTAAACCTTTTCTGCTATATTTATAGTCAACATTA
>ERZ773050.624-NODE-624-length-20040-cov-3.558419_pt1 | contig 20040 bp, 18 predicted proteins | sample MGYA00580632_ERZ773050 | MGnify/ENA primary metagenome ERZ773050 (study PRJEB29015, sample SAMEA2738123) | human oral metagenome | biome: human oral; feature: human-associated habitat; material: saliva | place: China | collected 2166 ... | reverse complement strand
TTTTTAAGAAAAAATATAAAGTTATTAATTGCGCATTGTTGCTATTATTTAAATTTTGAGAAATTTTCCTTGTTGTTATAAAAAATAATAGATTTTTTAAATTATAAGATAAAAATTAGAGGAGCTCCGTTTTGATTTTTAGCAAATAACTAGCGATTTTTCTTATTTTCTTATAAAATAGATAGTAATATTATAGAGGGCTTTTAAGAGCTGATATAAAGTTTGATTGAATCGAGAAAACACAAGGAGAAAAAATGAATTCTTTACATACATCATTAGCTAAGTTATTAGCGAAATTAGAAAGCAAGCAAGTTTTAACAAAAAGTAGCGCAAATATAGAAAAGTTCAAAGTAGAAGAATTGGCAAGTTATATTCGTGATCTTTTCGCAAAGGAATATCCGGAAATAGAAATAAGAAGACTATTAGAAAAAGTACATTATGCCAATACCTATGAGGATAAAGTGTTAAAAGAAATTGCGTTTTTAGTTGATGAAATTAGCGAATATATGTTTAAATTAGGGGTAGCTAATCGTGATTTTGTAGTAGGATATTTTAACACACTTATTATCGATCCAAATATTGAACCAACAGAATATAATTTTGTTTTGATGGAAGTTGATAGTCTAATTGAAAATAGTTTTGTTGAAGTGCCTGAAGAGGAATAAAGATGAAAATTTTAATACCAACAGCGAAAGAATTAAATAAAAAAGCACAAGAAGTACCTGAAGAGTTTTTAGGTGAGAAAACAAAAAACATTATTGACAAATTTGCTGATAAAAAGCCAGAAGAACTTGCTAAAATATACAAAATAAAAGAAGAAAAAGCGCAGGAAGAGTATGTACGCTGGCAAAACTTGGCAAATCATACAGCAAAATCTTACAGGGCGTTGGAGCTTTTTAATGGTTTAATGTATCGAAATATTAGTCGTGATAACTTTACTGAGGAAGATGCAGAGTATACAAAGAAAAATGTGTACATCACAACTGCTCTTTACGGGGTTATAAATGCCTATGAGGCAATTCATGAACATCGTCTTGATTTTCTACAAAATGTAAAAATTAAAGATAGCTCGTTGAAAAATTTTTGGCGTGAAGATTATGATAGAAGTGTAGAAAATGATGAAGTTATTATATCGTTATTATCAAGTGAATTTGAGGAAGTTTTTTCAAAAACTATACGTGAAAAATTCATTAAGATTACTTTTATGGAAGAAAAAAATGGAGATTTAAAAACACATTCAACTATCTCTAAAAAGGCACGTGGTAAATTTTTGAGTGAGATAATAAAGCGAAAGATTACTAATATAAGAGAAGTAGAAACTATAAAATTTGATGGTTTTGAGTACAAGTCTGAGCTTTCAACTGAGAATAATTTGGCGTTTGTAGCTAAAAGATAAAAGCGCAGATAAGGAGAAATTTGAATAGAAAGATAAGAATAGGGGAAAAACTTAATGAAACGAGAAATAGATACGAAGAAGCTTTACTATGGTTTTCCAGTTATTTTAATTGGTTATAAGGATCCTAAATGGCGTTATAATGTAACGACATCAAGTTCATCATATTCTTTAGGAGATATGATAACTGTAGGGATTAGAACTAATAGTAATGCAGAGAAAAATATAAAAGAATATAAAGAATTTACGGTTAATATACCTTGTCAGGAAATTTTGAATAAGGTGGAGATTGCAGGCTTCCACCCAGGACAAAATAAAATAGGAATGGCAGATATAACGTATGATCCTGGAAAATATGTTGATGCGCCAATATTAGATGAATGTATTTTATCTATTGAGTGCAAAGTTGAACATATAGTTGAGTATGGAGGATATACTAACTTTGTTGCTAGTATCAAGCGTCGTGTAGTGGAAGAAAGTGTTATTGATGAAGAAGGTAAACTAAAAGGAGTAGAGTTTAATCCTATTTACTTCGTTGGTGACGAATATCAAAGAGTATATCGATATTTTAATGATGAAAGTAGGAATTTAGGAGATAATATTGGTTGTTCAGCAGAAGATGATGGGCCGACATGCGGTTAATTATAAATAACCTGCTAATTTAGTTAAGGTTTAACTTATGATACTAGAGTATAATAATTTTTAGAAGAAAGGAGGATTTTTATGGCTTATTATAATTTGCAAGTTCATAGTGCATACGATTTACTCAATAGTACGATAAAGTACAAAGAATTGTTTGAGAAGCTAAAGAGTGACAATCAAGATTCGGTAGTAATAGTCGATCCTAATATGTACGGAGCGATAAAGGCTTATAAAGAAGCTAAAAAGACTGGAACAAGTTTAATTTCGGGATTAGAAGTTAAGTTGGGATATAGTATTAGTTTTTTAACTTTTAATATTTTATGTAAAAATGAAAGAATGTTCCATAAATTATTTGAGTTATCAACTCGCTTTTTGAACGAGGAAGAGTTATCGTTAGAAGCTTTTTTAGCGGAGATGAAAGATTTTAAGGATGATTTTGTTCTTATTGTTACTAGTGAATTAAGAGACAGTATAGAATTTAGTTATCTTCAAGAACAGTTAATCGGATATGATTTTTATTTTGGGTTTAATGAAAAATTTAATTACAGTATTTATACATATTATGATAATATCGTTTATACAAAACCGAGTTATTACTTAAATAAAGACCACTATCAACAAGTAGTTGTAGCGCGTGCGATAAGGGATAATGCTAAGTTAAATATAAGAGAGTTGACGACGACTATTGGAGAACATTTTGTGCGTAGTTCGGAAGATTTTTCCATACTTTTAGAGTCAGATAATGAAGAATATACTTTTATACTTCAAAAATCTCTAGATAATCAGCAAAAAATAATAGATAAATGTCATTATGAATTGGAATTTTCAGGTTATCATCTTCCTAAATATATTTACGGAGAGCATGAAGATGTTTTTGCGAAAATGTCTGCTAAGGACTATCTTCGATACTTAGTTCAAAAAGGAGCTAAGGAAAAGCTTGTCGGAAAAGATTATTATGCATATAAAAAGCGTTATGAGTATGAGCTTAAGATTATCGATGATATGGGCTTTAACGACTATTTCTTAATCGTTTATGATTTTGTTAAATATGCAAAGGATAATGGGATTTTAGTTGGAGCAGGACGTGGTAGTGCAGCGGGAAGTTTGGTTTGTTATTTACTAAATATTACCGAAGCTGATCCACTTCAGTATAACTTGCTTTTCGAACGTTTCTTAAACAAAGAGCGTATTTCTATGCCGGATATCGATATTGACTTCCAGGATACGCGTCGTGATGAAGTGATAAAATATGTGGAAGGAAAATACGGAGAAGATAAAGTTGCACAAATTATAACCTTTACAACATTTCAATCAAAGAGTGCTGCTAGAGAAACGGCAAGGATACTCCAGTTTAATGAAGAGGATTTGAAATTTATCAGCAGTAATGTAAGTTCTACAAGAACATTAACCGAATGCTATGAAGTATCAGAAAATCTTAGAAATTTTGTTAATAAAAGTGATTTGAATCGACGTTGGTTCTCTATTGCGTTAAGTCTTGAAGAATTGCCGAAAAATCCTTCGGTTCACGCAGCGGGTATAGTAATAAGTGATGATAAACCGTTGATTAAACATACGCCATTGGCTGCTTCAAATGTAACAAAATATTTAACACAGTGGACTATGGATGATGTTGAAAGTGTTGGACTTTTGAAGATAGACTTTTTAGGAATTCGTTACTTAACGATGGTCTCAAATATAGTCGACCAGATTAAAAAAGATAATCCTAATTTTGATATAACGAAGATTAATTATGCTGATCAAAAAGTATATAATTTGTTTACACAAGGAAGAACGGAAGGTATTTTCCAGTTTGAATCAAGCGGAATGAAGGAAAAACTTCGTTTGCTTCGTCCGACAGAATTCAATGATATAGTTGCGATGAATGCTCTTTATCGCCCAGGGCCTATGGCACAGATAGAGACTTACGTTCGTAGAAAACATGGTGAAGAAAAAGTTGTTTACCCGCATCCACATCTGGAAAAAATATTAAGGGATACTTATGGGGTTATCGTTTATCAAGAGCAAATTATGCTTATTGCGGTGAACTTTGCTCATATGTCACTGAATGAAGCTGATAATATGCGTAGAGCGGTGAGTAAAAAGAAAAAAGAAGATTTGGAATATTACGGACGAATTTTCATTGAGAAAAGTGTAGCTGCGGGATATGACCTTAATATCGCTAAGAAACTTTTTGACTTGATAGTAACATTTGCTAATTACGGATTTAACAAGAGTCACGCAGTTGTTTATAGTATGCTTGCTTATCGTTTGGCATACTTAAAAGTTTATTATACAAAGTATTTCATGACAGCTCTTCTAAATAACGTAATTAGTAGTGAGAAGAAAATTAATGAATATAAACAAGAATTAAATAATCTAGGGATTACCTTAGCTAAGCCAGATGTCAACGTTAGTTTAAGTGATTTTAGTGTTTATAAGCAGGATATTGTTTTTGCATTAACGGCGATAAAAAATGTTGGTTATCGCAGTAGTTATGAGATTGTTCAAGATCGACTTAATTTCGGGAAATATCAAGATATAGATGATTTCTTAAAACGTATGAATAAAAAAGTTGACTATCAAGCAGCGCAGTCATTAGTTAAGGCTGGAGCATTGGATACTTTTGGTTACAATCGTGCAACACTTATGAAAAAAGTTAAAGATTACTATGAAGATGACCGTAAGTATATAAATAATGTAAGAGTAGCCTTATCAGCAGAATCAGGCTTAACTTTGAAGGTTGAGGAGATAGAAGATTACCCGATTGCTGAAAAAATTCAAATGGAAAAAGAGGTCACAGGTACATATTTCTTGAAGCATCCAGTTCAAGTAGAAAAAGAAAAATATGCTTATTTACCTCTTCGATATATTGGGCGAGAAGTAAGTGATAGCTACGTTGAGGTTATCACCAAAAAAGAGATAAAAACCAAGAAAGGTGAGTACATGGCCTTTCTAACTGTTAATGATGGCAAGAATGACTATGATGTTACGGTGTTTCCAAGTGTCTATAAATATGCGAGTGGTTTTATTAAGGTTGGAGAGTTTTCTGTTATGACTCTGAAAAAGCAAATTCGCAACAATCGAGAACAATATATTTTAGAGAAGATAGCGAGCTTAAAAAATTATAATGATTATTGCTTAAATAATATAAAAATAATTTACATTATAGAAAGTAAAGATGTTTTGGAATTATTACAAGAACATAAGGTAGAAGATTCTGGTGTAGAAGTGGTATTATTCCAAAATAATAATACAGATAAAGCGCGTAAATTTCACATAGAAAATGAACAATTATTTGTTCATAAATTTTTGAATAAATTCCCTGGAAAACGCATTAAAATAGAATATTCAAAGAAATAAGAAAAAAAGAAAACAAAAAACGCACAATACAATTTTTTCACTAGAAAAAAAGTATAAAATATGATATTGTTGATAAGTAAATTTAAAAATATTAATAATTAAATTGAAAGAAGGTAAAACTAAATGAAAAAAATCGCAGTTTTGACAAGTGGTGGAGATGCACCGGGAATGAACGCAGCGGTACGTGCGGTTGTAAGAACAGCAATCTATAATGGTTTAGAAGTTTACGGAGTATATCAAGGATACAAAGGTCTAGTAGAAAATAATATTAAAAAATTAGAAGTTGGAGATGTAGGTAACATCATTAACCGTGGTGGAACAATGCTTTATTCAGCACGTCTACCAGAGTTTGCTAATCCAGAAGTAAGAAAGATTGCTATTAAAAACTTAGAAGCATTAGGTATCGATGGTCTAGTGGTAATCGGTGGTGATGGGTCATACCGTGGGGCAATGGCCTTAAGTAATGAGATGAACATCAAGACAGTGGGTGTTCCGGGAACAATTGACAACGATATTTGTTGTACGGATTACACAATAGGATTTGATACAGCGCTTAACACAATTGTAGATGCGATAGACAAAGTTCGTGATACTGCATCAAGTCATGAGCGTGCATTTATTATCGAGGTAATGGGGCGTAATGCAGGAGACTTAGCGTTATATGCTGGTATTGCAGGAGGAAGTGAGAGTCTACTTATTCCTGAGAAAAAAGAAGATCTTGAAGAAGTAGTTTCTCGTATTAAAGCAGGAGAAAGTCGTGGGAAAAGACACTCAATTATTGTCCTTGCTGAAGGAGTAATGGGTGGTCAAGAGTTAGCAGATAAACTTCAAGAACTTACTGGAGAAAAAGTTCGTGCGACTATTTTAGGGCACATCCAACGTGGAGGAACACCATCAGCACAAGATAGAGTACTAGCATCACGTTTTGGGAACTATGCAGTTCAACTTTTATTAGCGGGTGAGTCTGGACGTGCTGTAGGTATCCAAAACAATAAACTTGTAAGTACTAAGTTCCAAGACGTATTTAGTGATGTTCATAATGTTGATTTATCAATGTATGATGTATCAAAACAACTTTCAATCTAAGCATTTCTTTTGAAAACATTTTCTTATATGAAAACGTTGATATTTCAAGAAAAAGTTTGAAAATAAAATGAAAATACGTTAAAATAATAAGGTAAAGATAAAACTAAGAGGTAAATTAAACTATGATACAGAAAAAAACTAAAATAATTTGTACAATTGGGCCTAAATCAGAATCAAAAGAAAGACTTACGGAAATGGTTGAGTTAGGAATGAACGTTTGTCGTCTTAACTTCTCGCATGGAGACTATTCTGAGCATGGTGCACGTATCCAAACGATTAAAGAAGTAAGAGAAGAAACTGGAACAAATTTAGCAATCTTATTAGATACTAAAGGACCAGAAATCAGAACACACAACATGGAAAATGATGCGATTATCTTAGAAACAGGTAACGATGTTATCGTATCTATGACAGAAGTATTAGGAACTCCTGAAAAATTCTCTATTACTTACGGAGAATTAGTACATGATGTAAAAGCTGGAGATACTATTTTATTAGATGATGGTCTAATAGGATTAACAGTTAATTCTGTTGATGCAGAAGCAGGATTAATCTATACTACTGTTCAAAATGGTGGAGTGCTTAAAAATAAAAAAGGAGTTAATGTTCCAGGTGTTTCTACTAAATTACCAGGTATTACTCCAAAAGATGAAGAAGATATTCGTTTTGGATGTAAACAAGATATCGACTTCGTTGCTGCTTCATTCGTTCGTACAAAAGAAAACGTACTAGAAGTTAGACGTATTCTTAAAGAAGAAGGATGTGAACACGTTCAAATCATCCCTAAAATCGAATGTCAAGAAGCTATCGACAATATCGATGAAATTATTGAAGTATCAGATGGTATTATGATTGCTCGTGGGGACCTTGGGGTAGAAGTTCCAGCAGAAGAAGTGCCTATTATGCAAAAATCTATTATTGCTAAATGTAATGCAGCAGGTAAATTTGTAATTACGGCTACTCAAATGTTAGACTCAATGCAAAAAAATCCACGTCCAACACGTGCTGAGGTATCAGACGTAGCGAATGCAATTTATGATGGAACTGATGCAATCATGTTATCGGGAGAGTCAGCAGCAGGAGCATATCCAATTGAATCAGTTCGTACAATGGCAACTATAGCTAAACGTACAGAAGAAATGCAAGATTACTCTCGTATTCTTAAAGACCGTTCTAGAAAAATTGTATCAAAAGATATTACAAATGCGATTGGGGTATCAGTTGGATACACTGCATTAAACTTAGATTTACACACTATCGTAACTTATACTGAGTCAGGACAAACAGCAAGATTAATTTCTAAATATCGTCCAAATGCTGCTATTTTAGCAGTAACTCCAAGTGAAAAAGTAGCTCGTGGGTTAAGTCTAGTTTGGGGTGTAGATGCTAAAGTATCAGCACAAGTAACTTCAACTGACGAAATGTTAGACACGGCAAAAGAAATTGCTGAAACTTCAGGGTATGCTAAAAAAGGTGATGCTATCGTAATTACTGGTGGTATCCCAGTAAATACTTCAAGAAGTAATGTAGGTTCTACTAACTTCTTAAAAGTTTCTGTAGTAGACTAATAAAAAAGGCTAGAAAGTCAACTGACTTTCTAGCCTTTTAAAATTAAGAAAAAGTAGCCATAAAGGCTACTTTTCCCTTATGTGGCACAAAATAAAATTGGAAATTATTATTTTGCACTAGACTAAAACTTGAATGCTTTAGTATTAAATTAAAAGTTTTGTTTTGATATTTAGCATCCAAAAAGAAATATATAACTATAACTAGTATAGTTATAAGAATGGAAGCTAAAAAATCAACAGTTATAAGAACAATCTGAAGGATTGTATGATTTATATAGATGTACCCTAATTATCTATAAAGCTCATATAACGATTATCATAGGTATTAGCAAATTACCAAGAACTTGTAATTTTTGTATAACTACTTTTTTGGTTATTTCAGTAATACATATTTTAGTAGTAATCTATATTAAATGTAACAAACAGTATAATTGGAAATAAATAAAAATAATATTAATTATACTAAAATATTTTAATGATAAGATTACCTTAGTAACTGTTTACAGTTTAATTGTATCAAAATGTTGGATATTGTCAAATGATAGCCGAAAAGCAAGCTATATTTTATGAAATATTTTTCAAAAAAGAAGTAGAATAGATGTGTTTATTTGATAACGGTATAAAAAATGGGATAGCATTGAGCATATCCCATTTTTTATATTTTCATTAATTATCTATTTACAACATTAGGTGAATCACCAGTAGATATTACTTCAGTTGCTGCATTTAGTGCGCCTTCTACAAGGTTTTTAACCGCTGTTTCTGTGTAAAAAGCAGTATGAGGAGTATAAATAATATCATCTCTATCGATTAATTCTTGCATCACTTTGTCATCAAACTCTTTGTTTGAGAAATCTTTAGGTACATAGTTTCCTTCGTTTTCATACACATCAAGACTTGCTCCTAATAGTTTTCCGCTATCTAAGGCACGGATAACAGCTTTAGTATCAACAAGAACTCCGCGAGCAGCGTTGGCAAAGATAGCACCGTCTTTCATTTTGCTGAAGAATTCATCGTTTACCATGTGAGTATATTCTTTAGTAGCAGGAACGTGGATAGTAACTACATCAGATTGAGCTAATAGTTCATCGATGCTATCTACATACTCAAGTACTTCGCGAGCAGCGTCTGATGGATATAAGTCATAACCGATAACACGGCAACCTAAACCTTTGAATAATGTCGCTGATTGGCGTCCGATGTTTCCTGTACCAAGGACACCAACAGTAAGTGTTCTAAGTTCTCTTGAAATAATATTTTTGTTCCAAGTAAAATCGTGCTTCTCTACATTGTTAAGAATTTTTTTAATGTTTCTACTAATATATAAAACCGTTGTAACTACGTGTTCTGCAATTGCATTAGGAGAATAGCGTGGAACGTTTGTCATACTTATTCCTAATTCACGCATATATTTTATATCATGGATATCAAACCCAGCCATTCTATTTGCTATTACTTTAACACCTTGTTCTTTAGCATAGTCATAAACTTCTTTAGCGAATGGTCTATTTTGGAACATGACGATACCTTGTTTGCCATCGATTAAATGTTTTGTTTCTAGTTGAAGCTCCCCTTCGTGCAAGTCAACTTCTACATCTGGATGTTCTTTTAACCAAGCATCAACAAATGGTCTTTCGTCTTCTCTTAAATTGAATAGTGCTAATTTCATAATGTAAACTCCTTTTAATTTTATATTCTAGATGAATATTAGATTAGAATGCTGTAACAAATAGATAATTAAGAACATCTAATATTCAGCTAGCACATAATTCACTTAAAAAGTGCAACACATTGAAACGCTTCCTTACAGCCTTTATTTTAACAGAAAAATCTATGGTGTCAACATGGAGAAAAATATAATACAGAAAATATATTTAGCAAACAGAATACTTTATGAACACTTATATAAAGTAGATTTAATGAAAATACATAATGAAAACTTAATATTTTTTAATTGTATATTGAGATAGAGTATACTAAATCATAAAGATAGCTTAGAACTATATAAATATAATTTTATTTAATTAAAATATAAGTATAGAAATTAAATGACTGTTAATACAGCTGTAAGTGTGTATTATAAAATACTTTCGAGGTCTATTTAGAAAAATATCTAAATAGTTCTTGACTTAACTTGTTAAAAGACGTATAATCTATTTAGAAGAATATCTAAATAGATTGATAATATAAAAGGGGTGATATGCATGGGATGAGTGAGACTTTGAAAGCTATATCTGATCCAATTAGAAGAAATATATTAGAATTGCTAAAAGAAGAAAAGAAAAGTGCAGGAGATATTGCAGCAGAATTTCATTTGACAGGTGCGACAGTATCGTATCATTTATCTCAGTTAAAAAAAGCAGGATTAATTATGGAGAGTAAATATAAAAATTATATTTACTATGAACTTAACGCTTCTATTTTTGAAGAAGTGCTAATGTGGATATATGAATTAGGAGGGCAAAAAAATGAAAAAAATAGATAAGAAAATGTTACTATTTGGAATTTTATTATGTTTATTGCCGATGTTGATAGGATTTTATTATTATGATTTACTGCCTGATAAAATAGCAATTCACTTTAATATGCAAGGTAATCCTGATAATTTTGTTTCCAAAACTTGGGGTATTGTAGGTCTTCCGCTAGTAATGGGAGCAGTATTTTTAGTTTTATCTATTGCTTTAGATATTCAAGAGACTGGGAAAAAAGGTGCGTCTTTGGTAAAAATGATAATACCTATTATGAGTATTTTACTTCAAGGAGCATTAATCTATTACGCTCTTGATAATAATTTTGATGTAGGGAAACTAACATTGTTTACTGTAGGAATAATTTTTATGGTTTTAGGGAATTATTTACCTAAAAAAGAATACTGGGGTAAATATAATTTTAATCTTTGCGGTTTAGAAAAAGGATTAGATGAGCAAAAATTTATCCGCATATATTCAAGATTTATGGTTGCAAGTGGAGTTTTGATTTTCCTTAGTGCATTTTTTGATAATAGACTTGGGATAAGTATAGTTATAATTTTTGCAATTCTATCAGCGATTTTACCATTTTATTTAGCTAAAAAGTATAGAATTAAAGATTAGGGAGAAATTTTTCATTTTTTAGAAGGTAGTAATAAAAGAGGGAATACAAAAAATGCTCCACTGAAGATTGTACTAAAAGAATAATTTTATATACTTTAAAGATATAAAATATCAAGTTAACATAAAGTTTTAAGTAAATATTATGTAGTTTTGCTATATTAGGAATGTTGTATAAAATAGGAAGGGGAACGGAATGTTACAATTAAAAAATATTATTAAAAAATATAAAACTGGCGGCAACGACGTTGAGGTACTAAAGTCGGTTAATATTAGCTTTCGTGAGAGTGAGTTTGTTTCAATCTTAGGTGCTAGCGGTAGTGGTAAGACTACGTTATTAAATATTATTGGGGGTTTGGATAAATATTCTTCTGGAGACATGCTTCTTCTGGGGCGTTCTACAAAGGAGTTTAAAGATCGTGATTGGGATAGTTATCGTAATGGGACTATCGGTTTTGTTTTTCAAAGTTATAATTTGATTTCTCATCTAAGTGTTCTTGAGAATGTTAAATTAGCATTATCGATATCAGGGGAATCGAATAAAGAAAATTACGCAAAGGCGAAAAAAGTACTGGAAGATGTTGGTTTAGGTGACCACATTAATAAAAAACCAAATCAACTTTCTGGTGGACAGATGCAAAGGGTAGCGATTGCGCGTGCTTTGGTGACGGAACCGAAAATTATTCTAGCTGATGAACCGACAGGAGCGCTTGATAGTAAAACAAGTGTTCAAATAATGGAACTTATTAAAGAAATAAGTAAAGAAAAATTAGTAATTATGGTTACACATAATCCAGAATTAGCTAAAACATATAGTGATAGAATCGTCCGTTTAAGAGATGGAGAAATTATTGAAGATACAAATCCATTTGTAGAGGAAATTTCTAACAGTGATTATAGTCTTAAAAAGACAGCGATGGCATTTAGTAGTGCGATAAAATCGAGTTTTAAAAATTTGCTTACGAAAAAATTTCGTACTCTTATGACTGTTATAGCTAGTAGTATAGGAATTATAAGTATAGGTTTAGTACTTGCTATTTCATCAGGAATGGATAAATATATTCAGACTATGCAAAATGAAAACTTATCAAATATGCCAATTATGATTAACGCAAATCAGATTAATTTTGGTTTAAGTACAGAAGATGATAGTTCTGAACAAGATGCTAAAGGTAACGAGTTAGTTCCTAAATCACGTCGTGATGTTCATAGAAACTTATATACTGCTGATGCGCTAGGGACTGGTGAAACATTTATCAACTACATTCAAAATAAAGCTAAAGATTACTATTTATCTATTGATTTCGTTAAAGGGTATCAAGTTATGGCTCTTAAGAAGAATGCTAAAGGCGATGTGAGTGTAGTAAAGGGCGATCAAAAATCTTTTCGAGGAGAGAGTATTTTTGGAGTGCTTCCAGAAGATAAAAATATGATTTTGAAACAATACGAAGTTGTAAAATCTTCTGAAAGTAACTTTGAGTATCCTAAAGGCAACGAATTAGTGTTATTCACAGCGTACAATAATGAAATAGACAAAGATACGCTAAGAGCATTAGGGTTTGACGGAAATAGTAAAGTTAAGTATGACGATATTTTAGGAAAAGAATTTAGTATAGTTGATAATAATAGCTACTATAAAAAGATAGCGGATAGATTTATTCCGGCAGAAACAGATGATAAAATGTATAATGCAGGGACAAAAGTAAAAGTAGTTGCAATATTAAAAGCTAAAGATAATGTAACAAATCCGAATTTTACTTTAGGATATACACGTGAACTACAAAAAACAATGCTAGATAAAGAAGTTAAGTCGGATATTGTAGTTGCTCAACAAGCAGACAAAACTAAAAATATCATAACAGGTGAAAAAATGGATGCAGATACTGCAGAGCAGGTATTAGCTACACTAGGAGCAGATGTTGCACCAAGTTCAATTAATATTTATCCGAAAACATTTGTCGATCGTGATAAAATTGCAGAAGTAATTAATGACTTTAATAAAAAAGTTTCTGAGAAGTATGGAGCCAATAGTACTGATTACTACAAATACAGTATTACTTACGCTGATATGGCAAAACAAATGACATCAATTATGTCTCAAATGATAAATACAATTTCATTAATTTTAACTGCGTTTGCGGGCATCTCACTAATCGTATCATCAATTATGATTGGTATTCTTACGTATGTATCTGTAGTTGAAAGAACAAAAGAGATTGGTATTTTACGAGCAATAGGGGCGCGTAAGAAAGATATTACTCGTATCTTTATTGCAGAGGCAGGGCTTATAGGATTTGCTTCGGGAGCGATAGGAGTTCTAGTTGCAATGGGGTTAGCGATACCTATTAGTAGCTCAATCGCAAATGCCCTTAAAATAGAGAGTTTCAGTGCGAATCTAGATGTAAAAGCAATAGTAGGATTAATACTACTAAGCTTAGTGTTGACGCTTATTGCAAGCATTATTCCATCAAGAATGGCTGCGAAAAAAGACCCAGTAGAGGCGCTAAGAACAGAGTAATAAGTGGTTTATATTCATTTAAAATGAAAAGTAATAGAAATTAGCCACAGATAAGAAAAAACACCTTAAAGGTTGAACTTAAAAATTCTAACTTTTAGGGTGTTTTTTGATGGGGATTAGATATAAATATAATGGCTAGATTTAGATGATACACAAATTAAGAATATTGTTAAAATAGATTGACACATATTTATTAACCCCGTATAATAAAATATTGTATTATAAATTAACCGATTTTTAACGGATTGGAGAGAGGAGGATTGGATGTCGATAGAATTAGGAGTTTTTATTATTTTTATTTTTTGGCTATTTATATTTTTATTTGTTTTATATAAAGACAGACGAAATTTATTTTTGGGAATCAGTTTTCTAGCGACCATACTTTTTCTTGCTTTATATCTAATGTTTATTGTTGTTAAGTATGCTAATGATTATCCTATTATCTACTATATAGGTGTGATAGGTTTAATAGGTCTAATGTTTATTGTAACGATTTTGCCTCTTGCTGTAGTGTTGATGTTCTTTTATAATTCGTTTATGATTGTTCGACGCGAAGGGTTAAGACTTAGAAATCTTTTGAGTCTTGGAACGATAATTTTACTTATAGGGTATGTCGTATGGTGGCCTAGTGTAGGTCGCTATACATATGAAAGTAGAGTCTTGAATGGTGTTTACATCTATATCACTTTAGTAGTATTATATTTTATTTGTATTGGCTTGTCATATTTGGCAGCGAGTACGTTGAATATTATAAATTTACTTCCAAGAAAACTTGATTATGTTGTTGTTCTTGGAGCAGGGCTAATAGGAGAGCGTGTAACACCATTGCTTGCTAGTCGTATAAGAACGGGGATAAAGGTTTACAGTAAGCATCCAGGAAGTAAACTTATTATGTCCGGAGGGCAAGGTGCTGATGAAGTAGTATCTGAAGCTTTTGCGATGAAAAATTATGCGCTTGAACAAGGGGTTTCTGAAGAAGATATAATTATGGAAGATAAGTCTACTAATACAGAAGAAAATATTAAATTTTCAAAAAGGTTTATGAAAGATGTTAACTCGCGCTTCGCCTTGGTCACTAATTATTATCATGTTTACCGAGCGTTAGTTCTTGCGAAAACTTTAGGTTTTAGGTGTATTGGTTATGGAGCGCCAACAAAATTCTATTTTACTCTTAATGCATTTATTCGCGAATTTATAGGGTATTTATATTTAAAAAGAAAGGTGCATTCTGTAGTGATAGTTAGCTTAACGATATTATTTATATTAGCTATTGCTGTTGTTGAAATATATTATCGAGTTAATTTTGGTGGAGGACCAGCATTAAAAAATTAAAGAAATATAAAATTCTGAAACTAGAAATAGTTTTGGAATTTTTTTATGTTTATAGTATAATGAGTTAAAGATTAGAAGCTAGTGCATAATGAGATAAGTGAGGATAAATATTTTGAAAGATCATAATTATTATATGGAGATGGCGTTGGAAGAAGCACGGCGTGCCTATCAAAAAGGAGAAGTACCTGTAGGAGCGGTTTTAGTTATAGATGATGAGGTAGTAGCAAAGGCTCATAATACCCGAGAAGCTAGTCAACAAGCATTAAATCATGCGGAGATGTTGGTTATAAAAGAGGCATGCGAGAAAATAGGTTTTTGGAGATTGGATAATAGTTATCTTTATACGACAGTAGAGCCATGTGTTATGTGTAGTGGAGCGATTGTCCAAGCCCGAGTAGAAAATGTGATATACGGTGCAGCTGATGTTAAATATGGTTGTTGTGGCAGTTGTATTGATTTAGTTGCGAATAATAAATTTAACCATCAAGCACATATAATTTCAGGAGTATTAGAAGAAGAGTGTGCAGCACTTATGAAAGATTTCTTTAGGGAACTACGTGATAGGAAAAAATAAATAATATTTTTTCAGATGTATTCCTTAAAAGATTATAATTATAAAATAATAAAAAATAGTAATAAATAAATATAATAACGATAAATTTATTCTTAAATAAACTTATCGTTATTTTTAATTTAAAGTCTATTAAAGTAAAGAAAATTAGATAATAAAAATAAAATATATTGTAAAACTAAAAAAACAAAAAATTATATCTTTATTTTATATTTTCACTATCTTTATTTTAAGAAATTTGATACAATGAGAGTAGAAAGTAAAAGAGGAATTTTGATGAAAATAGAGAATGTTATAAAGAAATTTAAAGACGAAGACATTTATCTTTGTCCGAAGTGTTTAAAGCAATCTAATATACAAAATATAAGTCTAGTTTGTGAAAATAATCATCAATATGATTTTTCGAAAAAGGGTTATATTCATCTTATAAATAATTATAAAGCGACAAAATATAGTATGGAATTATTTGAAGCCCGAAGTGTGATTTTTAAGAGAGAGTTTTACAAAGAGGTATTTCTTGAGTTAGGGAAACTTGTAGAAAAATATTCTAAGGATGTTTTAATAGATGCTGGATGCGGTGAAGGATATTATATTAGGCAACTAAAAGAGATATTTCCTGAGAAATATTTTTTCGGACTTGATAATAGCAAGGCGGCGATAGAGCTTGCGGTAAAAGAGGATAAATTAAATCCGTATATGTTAGCGAATATTGAACCACTACCTTTTCAAGATAATAGCGTGTCGTGTATTTTGAATATTCTTACACCAGCAAATTATCATGAGTTTTTTAGAGTATTAGGAGAAGAAGGGTATTTAATCAAAATAATACCTAATACGGATTATTTAAGGGAAATCCGTGAGTTGATGGGAGTAAAGGAATATAAAAATACTGAAACGGTAAATCTTATTAAGGAAAATTGCACTATAGTAGAGCGTGTTGGGGTAAATAAAACGTACGAACTGGCTGAGTATTTGGCGGAGAATTTTTTAAAGATGACACCATTAACATTTTCTAAAGATGTATCAAAAGAAGATATAAAAAAATTAAAGAAAATAACTATAGATTTAGAGATTTTAGTTTGTAAAAAAATATAATGGACATTTTTATTAACAAAGGGGGAATTTTTTATGAATACTAAAGATTATGACCGAGTTGTTGAAGTGAAAAAATATGTAAAAAAATCATGGCCTACGAATTGTCTTGATTTTGCGTTAAGAGAAGGGGATATGTATCTTATGAGAGAGGCTAGTATTCGTCAGACGAATTATTACCTTTGCGAAAAAGATGGGAAAATATATCTAATAGATAGTGATAAACACAAGGATGAAATAGATTGGGTAAATCTAGCTAAGTTCGTCGAAGTAGAAATAGATGATTCTGTGTACAGAAGATATAGAGTATTGAAGTAAATTGACAATTAAATAATTTCCGATGTAAAAGCGTGTAATGGCTCTAGAAGAAATAGTTTAGAGATTTAAAGGAGAAAAATCATGTACGTAGCATACGATAGTAAAGATGAAGTTTGGAACGCCTTAGATGACAAGATAGAAAAAGAAAGAGAGTATCATTGCCCAATCTGTAGAGGAAAGGTTATTTTTAAACAAGGTAAAAAAATTCAGTCTCATTTTGCTCATGCTAAAAATTGCTCATGCCAATATGAAACGTATAAAAAAGAGAGTAAGGAGCATTTAGAGACGAAAAGAGATCTTTACGAGCATTTTGTGAAAAAATATCGCAATGTAGAAGTGGAACATATTTTTAAAGTAGGTGAAAATACTATCCAAATAGCAGATGTATTTATAAAGGATAAGAATGTTGCTTTTGAATATCAGCGCTCCGTAATACCTTATGAAGTGATAAAAGAACGTACAAAAGGTTATGAAAAAGCAGGATTGCGTCTGATTTGGTTAATAGATACAAATAAGTTTGTGAAAACACTTAAAACATATGATGGTATTAGTTATATACGCTATGCACCGTTTGTGGATACTTTTCTAAATTATTATCAAGGGAAGATATTTTTCTACGGTTGGGATAATCTTAATAAAAAGTTTGAATTCTATCAAATTTGGGCGCATAATCTTAAAAAAAGAAATGCTATTTGTATAAAGACCAGCTTTGATATTGATGAATTTGATATACCTTTAGATTTAAAGTTACTTGATAAAGATTTGACATCTAAGTTGTATCCTGAAGATATTGAAAATTACGTATATGAACAGATTAAATACGATAAAACTGTAAAAAATAAAATTCTAAGTATGTTTTATAATCAGCATATAGAGTTAAATAATATTCCGAATGTTATCGGGATAAATATGCTTGAACAAATACTTATAAAAACACCGCTTATCTATTGGCAAGGGATGATGTATAAATTCTTTAAAGAAGGAAAAACTTATCCTGAACTTATACGCATAATGAGTAATATTATTGAGTTTAAAGATAATATTTATATAAACAATATTCAACAGGGAGAGATTTTCTTGAAAGTATTTAAACAATACTATAAAGAATTAGTAGAGAAAGCGAATTAAGGGGAATATATTATGGAAGAGTCTTGTGGGAAACTATCAGATATAGAAAAAAAGATACTATTGTCGTTATTAGCGATAGAAAAAGTTACTACGTTGAAAATACATAAAATACTTAAAGACTTAGGATATATAGAAAAATTCTCGGAATTGTCCTTAGAGGGGTTTAGGGTCTATTTTGGAGATAATGCAGAAGAAGTCTATGAGAAATTTAGTAATAATATGAAATTTGACTTTGTTAGTTACTTTGATTTCTATAATGTGAAATGTATCTTTTGTGATGATGTTTATTATCCACAAGATTTTTTCAGACTATATGACTATCCGTTTGTTATTTTTTATAGAGGAAACAAAGATTTATTATTATTTAAAAGAAAAATGTCAATTGTGGGCAGTAGAAATAATACTTCATATTCAGATACTGCGTTAAAAATTATTGTGCCACATTTGATAGATAATAATTTTGTTATAGTTAGTGGCTTGGCATCGGGAGTTGATAGTTTGGCTCATCAAGCAACCATAGAAAGCAAGGGATACACAATAGGAGTAATAGCTCAAGGGCACAATATTGTTTATCCTGAACAAAGTAGAGAGTTATACAGACAATTAGAGGCTAATCATCTTATAATATCGGAGTATTTTCCAACTTCTCCGATAAGGAAATACAAATTTTTGGAAAGAAATAGGCTTGTAGCAGGGCTTTCAAAAGCACTTTTGGTAACAGAAGCGGCACAAAGAAGTGGTACGCAACGAACGATAGATTTTGCTTTAGACTTAGGAAATTATGTATTTTGTTTACCGGGAAGATTTGGTGATAAGATGAGTTGGTCGATGAATGAATATATAAAAGAGGGGGCGATATTAGTTAATAAATTAGAGGATTTTGGTAGTGAGCTAGGATTTTAGTAAAAATATTTGAGAGGATGATTCAAATGACAGATATTTTATTTATTAATCCACTAGGTTGGGATAATATTATCTGGACGAGAGTCACAGAGCAAATTCCAAACAAAACCTTTGATTTTATTGAATTTACAGAAGAGAGTTTTAAATCTATATCAAAAAAAGAAATTGAACAGGTTCTATTAAATAAAATGACAAGAGTAAAAAGAGGGGGCTATATAGTAGCGGCTTCTTATGGTACGGTTGTTTTACTTAATGGGTTGGAAATTTTTAGTGAATACCTTGATGGGGTTAATCTTATTGTCATCGAGGGGCTAGAACCTATACCTCCGAAATCAGTTTTAAAAACATATTTTGAACCAGAGATAAAGTTTACTAGTAAAGAAGAATATTTATCAAAGACACTTAGTGAAAAAGAAATGCAAGACGGGTTTTTGGTTGAGCTACTTTTAAGGAAGCTCAAAAAAGAAGGTAGTAAGTATGTTATGAAACCAGGGATAAAAATAGAGTATGATTATTTATCTTTATACGCTGGAATAAATAATTTGGAGTTGCTAAAAAAATGTAGATTGATTTTCCATAAAATTACTATATTTTCATATTTAAAAGAAGTTATTGAACTGAAAAATTCTCCTACAGTAGCAACTAAACCTATTGCAGTTGTAAGACAAGCTCCTGCAACACAAATTGCTAATATTAAATTTCCATAGCCCCCTAAAAGATAGGAAGTTGTTTTTACTAACAATTCTATTTTGTCATTTATAACTAAAACAGAATGCATTTTAGCTCCAACAAGTGCAAAGCCTCCATATATTAAAGCTAATGATAGTATAGCAACAAGACCAGCTTTTATTAAAAAAGCAAATTCTTGTTTTTGAGTTAGATTTCTACCATTTTTTATAGCTTTTAAAATAATTCCAGCATAAGCAATAGAAGCTATTGTATCCATTGTTTGATAGCCCTCTAAGAAACCTCTTTTAAAGGCATGAGGATAAATATCTGGTTTTACAGATAAATTAGCAAAAAATATTCCTTTTATAATT
>ERZ773050.623-NODE-623-length-20124-cov-10.720415_pt1 | contig 20124 bp, 16 predicted proteins | sample MGYA00580632_ERZ773050 | MGnify/ENA primary metagenome ERZ773050 (study PRJEB29015, sample SAMEA2738123) | human oral metagenome | biome: human oral; feature: human-associated habitat; material: saliva | place: China | collected 2166 ... | reverse complement strand
AGATTCCTTACACTTACTTCACAAAACAAATCTTCACTCACCCAACCTTGGCTGAGAACTTGAATGACTTGTTTGCGATTTAAGATTTCAAATATTCTACACAAGACAAGTATCCATTTTGGTGCTTGTCTTTTTCTATCCAGTCTATAGTTTCCTTGCAAGATTATTTGTGCTTTTAGCTGTAAAAGCTTATAATATAGGTGTAGGATGTTGTCTTCATTTTCTGTTCAAAGAGGAGGCTAATCAAATGGGAAAGCAAGTTAAATCACAAAAACACACTCCTTTTTCCTTTCTATCCAAAGAAAAAAGTATGGCTATGAAAACACTGGTTTTCTGTGTCAGTATAGTCTTCATTTTTCTCCTACTTTGTTGGATGCTTTTTCGCTTGATTTCACCTCAAAAACAGCAATTCAAAGTCAATCAGACTGTTGATTTTTACCTTGTCAATTCGAAATCCATTCAAAGTTATCAGTTGCAAAACGATCAGTTTCAACTCATAAAGACTGAGGACGTCTCCATTGCAGAAGATGTCAATTTCTGGTTTCCTCAGGGACGGTTTGACAATCGCTATCTCGTCTTTTCATCTGGAAATACCAGAGGGAAGGCATCCACTCAGAACATTGTATCCCTTGACTTTCAGACAGGGGACATCCGGAAAACTTCAACTCCCTTCTATGCTTATTCGGGAGCTGGAGTATCAGACAAGTTCTTCTACACAGGCCAAACTACAACTGAGGATGGAGTGCTCAGTATGTTTGACATCTCAGGAAAGCTGATTACTCAGAAAACATTCTCCGAATCCACTTCCTTTCCAATCCAGTTTCATGGAAGAGGGAATCGCCTCTACCTCGGTCTGGGATTTCACGATGAGTCTCGCCAACGACCCGCTTTAGTCTTCGATGGTTATTTAGTTGAATTGGACGAAAATGACCAACTAAAGGAATTGTCTCGCACACCTCTGACAAGCGAAGGCAAGATCGTTGAAATGTTGACGTCTTCTGAATTAATCGATGACAATTATTACAGTAGTGTTGCTTATACCCGAAATACAGAAACTTTCTCCAAAGATCCAGACAATCGCATACTTGTTATGAACTTGTCTAGTAAAGAAAAGCACTTCATCACGCTACCAGAGGACAATCCCAATCTTCTCTATAAAACTCCAAAAGAGGATCGCTTGATTGTTAAACATGAGGCGGATGGAAATGATCGCTGTGCCTTATCTATCGTTAATCTCTCTGATGAATCTAGCTATCTGATTAATGTCAGAAAAGATTTGCCTGACTCTACAGAAGAGATAATACACATCGATGCAAGTTTGACAAACAAGGTATTGGTCGTAACCAATCAACATTTGTTATTGTATTCTTTAGAAAATGGCCAACTTCTAACTAAAACAAAACTGGAACTGAAACAAAACGACTTCCCAATCGCAACTTGGTTTCAGAACTAATCACTCACAGCCCTCATCGGGCTGTTTTTGTTTCTGCGAAATCTCAAATCTGTCTTTTCTTTCTTTTATGATATAATATCCACACCTTACTCAGCAGTCTTAATTTTATATACAGAGCGAGTCTTGGCTTACTCTTTTAAATATCACCAATAAATCGGTAGTGTATTTCCAGTTTAATTTGTCTATTCTTACCTCTACCGATCGGTTGGTGAATAATAATTTTATCAATCAATTCGTTGATAACTTTCGGCGTTAATTCTTCAATTTGGGTATATTTTCGAATGCTTGCCATAAATTTCTCAATATTGTAGGATGATTTCATTTTCGCCTCCAGCGAATCAGTTGCGGTTTGGACTTTTTCTTTCAACTCAATTTGTTCCGCCTCATAGCTGTCGCAAAGTTTTTTGAAGCGTTCCTCTGCAATCTCGTCCAACAATTGTTTTTCGTAAAGCTTCTGGATAATGATGTCGAGCTCCGTTATCCGCTGTTCATCTTTCACCAACTGTTTTTGCAATTCGCTAAATTTCTTTGCCTCCTTAATTTCAAACTTGTCCTTTAAGTGTTGTAATAAATCCTCCTCGTTAATCTGAAACGAGTTTATTAAATCTTGAAGTTCATTCAAAATTAAATCCTCCAACACTTTTTTGCGGAGATAGTGACCGCCTGAACAAGTATCGCCAGCTCGCTCAAAATGGTAACACTTGTAATGGTCAAGATTCACGCCAGTTTTTTCTTGTGGACAAAAGCTCAGTTTATGACCATTTTCGCAAAAAAGCAAGCCTGCAAACAAGTTTTCGTGCCCTGGTTTATCTTTCCAGTTATGCCTTTGAACGACTCGCTTGTGGTTCATCATTTTTCTTGCAATTTCGAAATTTTCCTTCGAAATAATTGCTTCGTGGCTATCTGGGAAAATCAGCCATTCTTTACGAGGTCGCAGTTTGTGCTTGCGTTGTTTATAGGAAATTTTTGCGGTTTTCAAGTTGATGGTTGAACCAATGTATTCTTCTTTTTCTAATACTTGCCAAACCATCTGAGTTTTCCAATAATATGGGTCGGCCTCTAAAATCCGATAGTTCGAAACGCCCAGCTTCTTTTTGTAGCGAGCAGGGGTGAGGATTTTATCCTTTCTCAAACCTTGTGCTATTTCAGACGGTGTTCTGCCAGAAATATATTCCGTAAACACTCGTTTCACAATCTTTGAAGCATATTCATCCACCAGCCACTCCTTACGATTTTCTGGATTATTGAGATAGCCATATGGGGCAATCCAGCCGATTTTCTCACCATTCTTAGCTTTAGTATGTTTTGAAAGCTTGATTTTCTCACTACACTGCATACTATACCAATTGTTAAACAGGGAAACTAAAGGTGTAAGATAAGCATCTTGCCTGGATTTTCTGTTGCTGTCGATATTTTCTTGTAGGGAAATGAAGCGGATGCTTTTCGAAGGGAAAGTTACTTCCAAAAGATTGCCAGTGAGCAGATAATCTCGTGAAACACGGCTTAAATCCTTGACCACAAAGTTGGTGACTTGGTTATTTTCAACCAATGCCAGAGCCTTTTGAAAGGCTGGTCGCTGGGTGTTTGAACCTGAGTAGCCATCGTCATAAAAGACGATTGGGTTACTCAAATTCTCTCGCTCCGCCAGTTTGCTTAAAATCAAACGTTGGTTCGAAATCGAGTTGGATTCACCTTCGTTGGCATCCTCCGCAGAAAGCCTGCAGTACAAAACGCTAATCTCGGTTAAACTCTCGAAATCTACCTCCGTCCAATCTGGAATCTGCCTTGTTAATGTGTTGTTTGTCATCGTGTCTCCTTTCAATACACTCTAACCCATGGACAGGATACCTCGAAAGAGAGAAGAAGTCCAGTTTTTTAGTAGGTTGTAAGCGTTTTTAATTGATTTATGGTAGAATGAAGTTACTAAAAATATCGAGGTGATAATATGGATTTATCTGTTCTTTTAAATGAAACTCTTCCGAATTTAATATCGAATACTATTTCTGGAGTGGCAGCTTCTTATGTGAGTTATAGGCTAGGGATAAAACAAGCAATAGAGGATGGGAACGCTGCAGTGTTGCGTCAAATGATTGACACCAACGATCCAAGATTTTCTCCTTTAGAGTTGGCTAAATGTAAAAATATCATAGACATTGCTAAACTCGCTGAAACATATAGAAAAATAGAAAACAGTTCAAATACTGAGTTTTCTTTTGAATGGTTTGATAGGTTTTTTGATGCCGCATCAAGAGTATCAGACGATGATATGAAAGCTATTTGGGCAAAAATTCTAAGTGAAGAATCCAATAATAGGGGAACATATTCTTTTCGATTTATTGAATCTATGAAATTGCTAAGCCAATATGAAGCAGAGACATTTTCAAAATTAGCAAAATTAACACTGTTAGAACCAGATGGGAATCTTTATATTTACGCTCCGTCAGACTCACAAATAGAAATATATGAAAAGTTTGGCATTAACGACTATGACTTTTTACTGATGGAGGAGTGTGGTCTAATTAATATGGGTGTAACTCAGAATCACGATATCGAGTTAGATGTTGAAGCTTGTAATGGTTTCTATAATGGGAATCTATTTGTTAGATTTTATTCAGAAACTTTGTCTGATGAGATGGTATTTAAATTCGAAAGTTATCCTTTAACAAGATTTGGTCAACAAATTTATAATCTTATAGAAGATGTTAGCTGTAAAGGATTTGTATTAGATTTGGCGAATAATATTAAAAAATCTTTAGAAGTGGATTTAGTTGTTGCAGTTCACCCTATTTTAGGAGTTGAGAATGGTGATGTTATTGTAGATACTGATGTAAATATTCTTTAAAAAGAGTCCTTCAACAGGACTCTTGTAACTTAATCAAGACCGTTAAGTTTTTTAATTTCTTGATTAATTTTTTCGACCTGTTTCACAGTTTTCGATTTAGCAAACTTTCTAAGAACACGTTTTGGTAAAATTATCTCTCCACTATATCCCTTATCACAGAGTTGTATAAACTCATTTCTCGCTTTCTTAATACGTTCTTCATAAACCTTCTTTCTATTTTTAAAATAAGTATCAATTTGATTAACCTTAATATAGCAATAGCGTAAAAATCTCATTTTCCTCCTCCTCAAAAAGAAAAACGAAATAGAACAATTACAATCCACAGGTCTGTAAGGTTCTACTTCGTTTTTAAGTATAATTCAATTATGCTATAAAATAAATGTTTTGTCAATGAGTAGAACAATTCATTATTTTTCCGCCAAAATCAGCTTTTCAAGAAGTTCTTTTAAACTTTTCGAACCAGTAAATTTTCGGCTAATCCTATAAGTTACTCTCCCGATTTTGACAATTCGTTCTTTTTCGCTAATCATCTGTTTATTCTCCAATCTATGAACTTAATTCATTTAGCGTTATCACTTGAGATATGGGGTGACAGCAATTCAGTTCTTCTTTTAGCCTTTTTTAAATTACCTCGTTGCGTTTGTCCTCTAACATATCCTAAAGTCTCAACGAGGAAATGCTGTCTTGTTTCTACGAATTTTCACTTGATAAATATAAGTTATTCTCGTGTTTACTCCAGTATTTGCTTCAAATTCAGTCTTGTTGTTTATCATTGTATTCTCCATGAATAAATTGCGAAAATTCGTCCAGCGTCACCACTTGAAACATCTGCCAAAAATTGTTCAGTTTCAAATGAATAGCATTAGAAATATTTTCTTTTCGCCGTTCGTCTGGCACAATCCACAGCACAAAAGGGGAAATATCATTAACTCGCTGTTCGATTCCTGTGTTGTAGTACTGTATATACTTTTTGCAGGTGTTAGCGATGCGAGTTAAAGATTCGCTGGAGCGGTCGAGTTCAAAGAAGTAAAAGTCTTCATATTCGCCAACTATAATTTTTGCAAAAGCGTCTGGCTTTAGAACTAAGCTTGAACCTCCAATATCGGAGTAATATCGCCAAGATTTGGGTTCATAGTGAAATTCTTCCAATTTAATTTTTCCAAGTCGCTCCAGCTCCTTCAGTTCAACGAAAATTTCAGTAATTGCCAAAGTATGTTCAACATGGTTTTGAGAAAAATCTACCTTGTTTCGAAATCTTAGCGAAATTGAGCTATTTACTTCCTTTAATTTTTTCCAGCCTTTATAAGTTAGACTCCAAATATAGGAAGAGCTGCCTTTCGTCCAGCCACCAATTTTGCGAGGCTGGTGGTAAATGAAACCTGCCTCTTTTAGCTGTTTGGTAGCGAGATTACTTCTGCGGATTTGTGAGCGGTGAGTGGGGGACTCGGCAAAAAACAGGCGAGCAAGTTGCGAACTGGTTGCCAAGCGAGCGTCCGCCAGAAACTGTAAAATCTCAAAATGTTGGTTAGTCATAGGCTTGCCTCCGTGATAAAGATATCGCTGGGAAATGCGATATAAGTCGTGTGCGAAATTCGCTCCAAAATGGCGATGAGCTAAGGAAGGTTTAGAGGGGTGAAGCGAAAAGCGGTGCGAATGAAGAAAGTAAGTTTTACGCATTATTTTCCTTCTTTTTGCGACCAAGATTTGGGCTGAAATCTTTCGAAGTTTGCGATTTTTGATGTGCTATTGTTCGAAGATTGGCTGACAATTCCTGTTCAACTTCTTCCAGCGGCGTGCCGTATTTCAGCAAGCTACTGAGAAACAACTTCGCACCATCTCGGCTAGCTGGAGGCAGGGGATTGGTTCGCCCCGAAATCCATTTGTAGTGATTGGCGAACATTGGAACTCGAGCGTAAACTTGGTAGGGCGGAAGAGTGTGTAAATCTTCGGCAGAAAGCTCGGTGGTTTGGCGTGCAATTTCCCGAGCGTCGCTCATGCTCAAGCCAAAGATAATCTTATTCTTACAATTGGCTTCAATAGCGAATTTCAGAGAAGTTGGCAATTGAGACAAAGTTTGGTGGGCTAAAGTATAACCAACACCCAAGGAGCGAGCCATTGCGAGAGATTCTTCGAAATCCTCCGCCACAGATATATACGCTGAAAATTCATCAATGTAAATCATCACAGGGTGGCGTTTTTCGGGCGGAATTTGGGCTCGTCTCAGAGTTAAAGCGTGCAGGCTGGCAGTGATAATACTTCCCAAAAGTCTTGCCGACTCCGTCCCCAGAACACCCTTATTTAGATTAATTAGAACCACTTTACGAGAAGTGAAAATGTCCATTAGTGAGAATTTAGGATTGCTTTGACCTAAAATAGCTCGCATGCTTGGGCGGTTAAATAACTGGCGGAGCTTATTCAGACTGGGAGCAATAAGCTGTTGGCATTCGGCGTCAGAGAGGTTTTCGTAGTAATTCCAAAAACTTTCCAAGCCTAAAGGGTCTTCAATGTTTTGTAAAATTCGTTGCCGAAAAGCTTTGTTAGTGAGTAAAGTTGGGAGCATTGCAAGGTTAGAATTGGGAGTTTTTGCCAAAGTGGAAATTCCAGCCAACAACACATCGCGACTGCGAATGCCGAAATTATCTGGAAAGAGTTTCTCGAAGATATTTAGCAACATATCTGTGACTAATTCAGGCGAAATACCGTGGTGAACCAAGTTGAAAATGTTAACGCCCACCAAGCGAGTGGAAGACGGGTCTAATACGATCACATCTCGGTCTCGCTTTTCGGGGATTCTTTCCAAGATTTGCGTGATAGTATCTTGCTTGGCATCAACGACTACCACGCTTCGCCCAGCTTCAATGTCTTGGAGGGCAAGATTAGTTATTACAACGGATTTTCCAGCTCCAGTCGGTGCACAAATCTGGGTATGCATTAAAGCATTTTGTAAAGGAATATGGAGCGGTCTTGCGGTGCTTTCCATCGTATTGCCAAAAGTTCGCAAATATTTTTTCTCTGGAATGCTGTAGGCAATTGGTGGTATAATAGTTTTTGGATGACAAGGAAAAGTCGGCATATCCGCCTCACCTGCAGGAAGCATCAGCAAACTTGCAAGTTCAAGGGCAGATAAGTGAGTCTGGGGAGACCAAGGCATTTCTGCGTCATCTATTTCTTTTGTGTTGATTTTCTTGAAGCGGAAACTCGCACCGTTTGATTCGATAATTCGTAGGCTTGCCATCGCTTGGTTAAGGAGCGTAATTTGGCGAGCCTTTTCTGGTGTTACTATTCCTAAGCGAATGACCGTTTGAAAGGTTGCGTAATGCAATTTTTCTTTCATCAGTTTTTGACTTTCGGGCGAGAGAGGTGGAATGTTTGAAGTTAACCTTTGAAACCAAGTGCTACTGAGATTCGGCAGATTTTTGGGGATAGGGCTTGGTGCACGACTTTTACCAACTACTAGCTGAAGTGAGACTTCTTCATTTTTGTCTAAGTTTGAACTAATAGACAGAAAGCTCCGTACCATACTTTCGATATTGTCGGTTTTAAGCGAAAAATGTTGGTGGTTAATCTTGATTTGGCTGGCGAGTAAATGGTTTGCACGCTTATTTTTTAGCTCCGAAAACTGCACGTTGTTGTGAGTAGAAAAGAGTCGTTTAAGTTTGCTTTCATCTGTTGGCACAAAGCCAAGTAAAAATTTTATATAGTTTGCATTTACTCGAACTTCCCAAATGAAAGGTTTACGACCTGTGAGTCCAGACAGATGAACAACGGTATCGCAAACGGTTTGAAACTCGAAAGGGCGCTGCCAGTTCATTTCCAGCCAGTTTAACGAGATTGGTTTTTTCATTTTACCTCCATTCGTTCTTTTTCTTGATGATGTGATAAACGGTGTAGCCAATTGTGAAAATACCACAACCGACAAACAGATAGACCCAGATTTCGAGTAATAGCTTGACCGCCCAGTTGAGCAAAAAAGCTACTACGAAGAGGGCAAAAGTGTAGATGAGGAGCTTTTTCAATTTTCATCACTGCCTTCTTTTTGGGTGAAATCTATTGGATTTTCTACGTAGGAAGGTACATCATACCCCCTGATAACGCAAGAACTGGCTATTTCGTTGCCCCACGAATGCCAACCATGTCGTGGTCTTCTTGCGAAAAGTTCAAGATAAGGTCCGTCAAAGAGGCGTTCGACTGTTTCGTAAAATTCTTCGGGCTTGTGGCTATGGTTGAGTCGAGGGTAAAATCCCCAGTTGGGTTGGTTTCGAACTTTGCGATCCACTTTGCCACGAATACCAATTAAGGCATGTTCAGTGTTTGAGCGAAGCCAATATCCCAATCCTAAATTTCCACCTTTAAGATAAGTAAAAATACTGGTTGTTGGTTTAAAGCCCCAAGCTCTTAGAACATCAAAGCCAGCTTCCATCGTGGCATTAGTGACCCAAAGCACACAAGCAGAGTTATCATCAGCAAGGTCAGCAATTGGCATGGCTTTAATTTGATCTAGGGTCATCAGGTTGTAGTGTTTAATTGCTCCGTGGTTACCTTTTTGTTGGATATCCCAAGGTGGGTCAGCAAGAATGAGTTTAAATTTCTTGCTGTGATGTTGAGTTTGTGTAGTCATAATTTATTCCTTTCTTTTTTCAAGGACGAGCATACCCTTAAAGGTCAAATATTTCAAACTTTTTCATCCAATCTTTAAAAGCGATGCGAAAGAATCTAACAGTGGTTAAAACGCTTAGTTTTTGCACGATTGTTCGGTATTGTAGAGTTTACAACATAATCCGAAATTAAGAGTTTTGGAGCTCTTTGAGTAGTTCAGCCTGAGCCGAGAGAAAAGCTTCGTTGATGGCTTGCTTGTCTTCAAGAAATCTCGCAAGAATTATCTCCTCCTCAGTATACGAAGAACCTGATGTTTCTTCTCGCTCGTCGAGTTGGTTTAAAATATAGTAGACAAATAGTACTATGCCAAGAATGGAGCAGAAGATTCCAAATAATATTAGTGAAGGAATGGAGAGAGTCATCTTAATACTCTCCTTTCAATCTTTCGGCTATACTAGCACAGAAGCAAGCGATTAGAAAATTAGTCCGCTGACTAGCCTGCGGATTGAGCTTCAAGATTTCTTGTTCTAAAGTAGATAAATCATTTACCTTATTCAAAGCATCTTGAATTAACAGACTATCTCGTTGAGATAGGGTTATCTGTTTACTTAAATCTCTAGCAACTTCCAATTTAAATTGGTTTGCATTTTGTAGGACGATAGATTCTTGATTGGTTGGTTTGACAGGAAGCATCTTTTTCTCCTTTGTTTTAAAGTTGGTGGAGCGGAGTGCTATATTCGAAGATGCAGCTCCAGCTCTGCTGAGGTAATTGGGCAAGCTATTTTTTACGAGTTTTATGCACAAGATATAATGCCCAGCTCGCAAAGATAAAATATGGGGTAAAGAGTAGAATTTTCATGAGAATTTTCCTTTCTAGGTATCTATACTCGAGTTTGATGTGATATAATGAATTTAGTTAGCTAGCTTGACTATATATTATCATGCTTGAAAAAATCTCGCATTGACTTTTAGAATGGTCAAATTGAGAAATCGAATTGACTAGGAGGAAAAAGATGTATATTCGCTTTGGCATAATATGTAATATTATTTTAGAAATTTGTAATAATCGCAAAATAGATAGTAAACCCGTAAAACAAGAAGATGTCGTCAACTATTTGTTTCGTGCTTGCTTATCAGGAGATATACCTAAAGATCTTGAAGAATATGTTGATGCTTATGAACCCAAATACAAACCTGATATGGCTAATAGGATTGTTCAGGGAAAGGATAATGTTAACGGAAAAATTGTTTCGTTTCTTCAAAAAAGCTTTATAGATGAACGTTTAGAGCTTATTGAAGATTATGTTAATCAAGCTAGTCCTGACGATGAGACTGATATCGTTTTTCCTCTCAGGGAGGTTGTTTATAAAATTCTTGAGCAGTATAAAGCACCTAGTTTTAATATTGCACCCCATAATGAATTAATGAAGGGTGTCAACGAATATCCTCTAAATTTTTCGGAATTAGAAGAAATGTATTCTTCAGGAAATTACTGTAAATTGTTTGCAATACTATTGTTCTATGCGACTGCTTATATTAAAAATAAAGTCACATCATTATCGGAAGATATTGCTAGAGGAGTACGTTTATCGGAAGACTTATTGAACGATATCAATCATGGCAGATACTATGAACAATTTGAGCGTAAAATTGTGATTGTTCCAGATAAAGACAAAGGTTATTTGGAGGTTATTACAGCAACTAGGTTTTTATCTCCATATCTAAAACCAAAGACTTTTGGCTTAGAGCGGTTTAGTCATTTTTTTCGTTTTGAGACCGAACAAATTCGTTCGAAGTGTATTATGACCAGTTTGGTTATTAATGGAATTGATTATACTGAAAATGTTCAAATAAAAGATTCTATTGATGAAACTAAGGATTTTATTTACCAAAGGGAGTTTATTTTAGAAAACGTCCCAAGGCAAAAGTTTTATGATGTGACTCATGTCGTTAAATCTTATCGCACATTTCCTATGTATCACATGTCATATAGACTTGCAACTCCTTGCAAAAAGTACTATCTCAAACTTGAAATTAAAGGGAATGAATGTAGTAAATGGCGTGGAGGTTTGAAAATGTTTGCACCAGTAAAATTCGGTGACAATACTATCAATAAACACGATACCCCGCCCGATACTATTCTACAGTGTGTAAAGATAGACGAATGGATTCCTTCTAAATCTGGTTATAGTGTTTTTGCTAGACCAAAACAAGAATACTGGAAAGAATATATTGACATAATTACTGATTAGTGGTATAATAAAGAAGTTGTACGGCTAATATCTTCAAAAATTTTAGTCGACCACCCACGCTTGGTAGAACAAAACCTACCGAGTGGGCGGTAGGTTGAACTATTTTTAAGGAGAAAATGCTATGACAAGAGCAAACGTACAAGTAGTTTTAAACGATACTGCAAAAAATCCGTATTCACAGGAATCTATCATTCGTCGCCTACTTATCAATGGTGCAACGGATGAATATATTATGAAGTTGTTCAATGTTTCAGACAACAAAATTGAGGAACTGAAAGAAAAAAACGAGGAATGTATATCTCAAGTTACCAGATTGATTTCTAAAAACGAAAAGAAATTTGGTCAATATGGTGAATATAGCCAGCCAGAAAATCCGATGATTGATTCGTTCATTATTCATCAAATGGCTCTTGCGGAAGCGCTTGGACTTACAATTTCTCAATATCGAGAAATTTGTAAATATTAAACAACTTTTAAGACTTACAAACTGTAGGTCTTTTTCTTTCCCCTAAATTCTTGTTAAACTAAACCTACCTCTGCTACAATGGCAAGGCTAAGTTAAACAAGGAGATAATCGTGACCAAATACTACATCAATAAATTCAAGAATCTACAAGAAATCAAAATCGGTTATGCTCGTGTCAGCTCCACGGACAACCGCCAAGAGTTAGGTCTAGAGGTTCAGAAAGAAGCTCTGAAGTCTTGTGATATACTTTTTATCGAAAAAGAATCAGGAACTCAAGATAACAGGGTTCAGTTACTTAAAGCATTGAAACTAGCTAAAGAACTTAAGCGAATCAACAAACAGGTCTCGCTAGTCGTTTACAAGTTAGATAGACTAACTAGAAAAATGTTTACTCTAGTAAATATATTGGACGACCTAACTATTCATGATATTCAATTAATCAGCCTAAAAGAAAATATCGCGACAGACTCGCTAACTGGAAAATTACTGGTTGTTATTCTAGGATACGTCGCAGAGATGGAACTAGAAGCTATACGCTCCAGAACCAAAGATGGTTTACGTAAAGCCAAGGAACGAGGTGTCAAATTGGGCAATAAAGGAATTTCTAAAACTAAGGAAAAAGAAGTTATTCAACTTTATCAACAGTCAAATCTAACGATTAAAGAGATTTCTCAAACTTCCAACATATCCACGGCCACCCTTTATAATATCTTAAAACGCAATAACATAAAAACAAAATCAAAGAATACCCTCTAAGTGCTTGCATTTATGAGATAAAATGGTAAAATAAGACTGTCAAAACATTCTAGTAGACGAACGTTTGTTAGAATTCTCAAAGATTGAAAAATTCATTTTCCGAATGCTGGTTTCATCAGGTTTTGCGCCTTTTTGAAGCTAGCATTTTTGTTTTTTAAGCGTTCTATTTGACGTTCGTCCATTAGAATCTACCAAATGCCTTGTAGCAGAGGTTATTTGAGGAGAAAAAGTTTAGACTTTCAAAAACAAAAAACGGAGGAAAAACAAATGAAAAATATTGCTAAATACGGAATCGTATTACTTTCAGTAGCTGTTCTAGCGTCTACTACCCCATCTTTAGTTTTTGCGGATGATAACTCAGCAGAAACTACTGTAAATGTTACTCAACCTCAAGCTCAGACCCAGAAATTTAATATTAATTACTGGGCTCTCAGAGGAGGAGAAGGAGCGAACAGTCTTGGAACCGATACTGTAGAACTCTCAAAAGGTGAGACCTATACAGTCCAGAAAAAAGAGTTCCCTGGATACGAATTCCAGGCGGCAGCAATAGACAACGGTACTGCTATAGCTACCGATGTTGAATTACCGTACACTTTAAAGTACGGTGATAGCAACCAAGGGATTGATCTTATTTATAAGAAAAAATCCCAAAAGCCAGCTGACCCTCAAAAGCCAGCTGACCCTCAAAAACCAGCTGAACCAGAAAAACCAGGACAACCTGAAAAACCAGCTGAACCGGAGAAACCATCACCATCACCATCACCGACACCAACTCCAGACCCTAAACCAACGCCTGAGCCAACACCGCAGCCAACACCAAATCCAAGCGACAATGGCAGTAACAGCAACCAAGGTAACAAACTCAATCCGAGCGATAACAAACCTAGTGACAATGGAAATGGTAAGTCTGAAAACCCAACAGATAATCAAAATCCTGCTAAAAACGGTAACGATTCAACTCCATCCGACAATGGTGAAAAACAAAATAGTTCAAATCAAGGGGATAATAACAGGGATACAACCAAGCAATCTGAAACTAATAAATCTAATGAAACTACTAAAAATAAACTCCCAAATACTGGCGCAGCTGTTTCTAGCCTAGGATTCCTAGGAGTAGGACTCCTCTCTAGTTTAGGTTTAACTAAGAAACGCTATAAAGGAAGACACGAACGTCACTAATGTTTACAGTTTTGAAAAGGTTATTATAGACAAATAAAATCTGTTTGTAGTCTTATAAGGATTTGTCTGATAATAATACATTTAAAAAGACGGTTATTTTGAACCGTCTTTTGTTTTACCTATAAGATGTGTGAACTCAGATTATTTTTAGACTGCTAAGTGTAAGACTATCCTAAAATGCCGATTTTAAAGAGGTAGAGTGGTCTTGGCTATCGGATTACTATTTAATTGATGATAGGAGATGTGTGGTATAATATGGTTAGAGTATAACGAGGTGTGCTTATGAAAATAGAAAAAATCAGTATTCAAAATTTTCGTCTGTTAAAAGATTTCTCTCTTATTTTGAAGGATAATCTCTCTTTAATTGTTGGGAAAAATAATTGCGGTAAAACCTCAATTTTAACTAGTTTAGAGAAAATATTAAATAAAACAAGTTCATTATTTTGGGAAGATGTTAATTTAAGTCGACGACAAGAAATTTTTGAAAAAGTTAAACAAGTTGATGATGTCCCTGAGGATGAATTGAGAGATATATTAGGTATCAAACTTCAAATATTAATCAGCTATTCGGAAGATGATTCTTATGAAAATATCCAAAAATTTATGATGGATTTAAATCCTAAAAATAATTATATCCTTCTTGATTTTTCTTGGACTATTCCTATTGACGAAGTTAAAAAATTGAACGTTTTAATCTCCGATTCTCTGAATGATTTTTCGAAATTTGAGTCTTTCATGAAGAAAAACGCAAAAAGTGTTTTCGAACTTCAGATTCGTTCATTAGGATATGACCCTGAAACTAGAGAATCAACAGAAGAAAAATCCGAACTCCTCGATATGAAAGATATCAGTAAGGTTGTAAAAATAAGAGGAGTTAGCGCTAATCGGGAGATGTCAAATAAGGAAAATAACCACTCACTTTCTAAGCAATCAAATCTTTATTACAAACTGAATAGTAATGATGAAATTGATGGCCAGGCGAACGATATTCTTCAAGAAGCCGTCATTAAAGCAGATGAAATTTTAACAACCGCATACAGTGGAGATGGGCAGACTGAGGGAATTTTTAATTCGGTCTTTAACCGAGTAAAGAAATTTGGAGGAACGGATGGTACAACAGAGCTATCTATACAATCCTCGTTGTCAGAACGAGAACTATTAAGTAGTAATGCTACACTATTTTATAAACACGATGATAGTTTGTTGCCAGAATCATATAATGGCCTAGGGTATTTAAATTTGTATGGAATGATTTTTGAAATTGAAACATTGATGACAGGTATTAAGCAAGATCCTGCCGATATAAATTTAATTTATATTGAAGAGCCTGAATCGCACACGCATCCACAGCTGCAGTACATTTTTATAAAAAATATTAAGGAACTATTAAATCAACACCTAAAAGAATTAAAACAGATTGACGAAAGAAAATCTATTCAATCACTAATTACTACTCATTCATCTCATATAGTTTCTGATTGTGATTTTGATGATTTAATCTATTTTAAACGAGAGGATGGACAAATTGTATCCAAGCCATTTAACTCATTGAAAAATGAGTATAGCGATGATCGACAGGGTTATAAGTTTGTAAAACAATACCTAACCCTTAACCGTAGTGAATTGTTTTTCGCAGATAAAGTGATTTGCATTGAAGGAGATACAGAAAGGATTCTTATACCCACTATGATGCAGAAAGTAGATGAAGAAAATCCAGTAGAACCATCAATGATGCCATTGCTATCCCAGAATATATCAATTATAGAAACAGGTGCGCATTCACAAGTATTTAGAAAGTTATTTGATTTCCTTGGAATTAAAGTGCTAATTATTACTGATATCGACCCTGCAAAAAAGAATAATGAAAGCCGATTTGTTTCTTGTGACGCTACGGAAGCTACTTCTACCACGAATGCCTCTATAAAAGACTTTTTCGAAATTTCAGGAGATGACATTTTTTCAATAATTACAGATAAAACTTTTGAGGAAAAAATAAATGCAAACGGAAATATTAGAATTGCTTACCAAACTCCAGAATCTGATGGCTATCAGCCAGCCAGTTTTGAAGATGCATTTATCAGTTTAAATAAAAATTTTATTATTGATAAAAGAGATGGGCTAATTAAGTATGAGGCTCTAAAAAATTTTGACACTATCGAAGTAGATAATTTTTATAATTTCGCTCGGGAGAAAGTAAACAAGAAGTCTGCTTTTGCTTCAAGTTTATTATATTTTGAAGATGATCAAAATATCTGGGAAGTTCCTAAGTATATTTCGGAGGGATTATTATGGTTGAGAGAACAGTAGAGCCAGAAGTTGAAAAAGTATTTGAAGCAATACATAAGGGTTTAAATTTTATTCTTGAAGGGGGTGCAGGTAGTGGAAAAACTTACTCTCTCATTTCAATTATTGAAAAAATATCAAGGGAAGAGCCGGATAAATCTATTGTATGTATCACCTATACAAATAATGCCGTGGCTGAGATAAAATCTCGTATAAGCAATGACAAACTCCGGGTATCTACAATACATGAATTTATATGGCATATAATCGGCAAATTCCAAAAGGAAATTAAAGAATGCTTAGTCGAATTAATTAATGATACAGAACAGAAATCTTTTCTAAAACCTCGAAACATTCCTGATACTGAACCAGTTTCTCTGGATTACTTTGACAGTATTTGTATTGAATATGAGGAACGTTATTCGATGACACCAAACAATAATAATGTCCAAATTAGCCATGATCATATCTTAATCCTGGCTGAAAAAATGTTTTCGAAATATACAAAACTATCTGATATTTTAATCGATATTGCGAATTACATCTTTGTTGATGAATATCAAGATACAAGTCCTCTAGTTATAGAGATATTGCTAAATCATATCCAAAATAGATCCAAGAAAAATATCGTCGGATTCTTTGGTGATTCCATGCAAGCTATTTATGATTCGGGAGTTGGAGATCTGGATTCTTATAAATTGGAGAAGATCCAAAAGGAACAAAACCGACGTAACCCTACAAAAGTTATTAATTTGGCAAATAAATTTAGAAATGATGATTTAATTCAAATTCCGTCGGAAGATGTAAATGCTCCTAACACAGATAACGGGATTCCAATTCAAGGCACAGTAAAATTCATTTACGGAGAGAATGTAGAACAACTCAAACTTCTGAGAGATAGCTCGCTTTATAAAGAATTAGGGTTTGATAATTCTACTATAACTAAAGAATTGCGACTAACCCACAAACTCAATTCAGAAATGGCGGGATTTTTGGATCTGTTTGAACTATATAATTCGGATATTTTTGTAAAATTAATTGCAGAGCTGAGAAAGAAAATTGATGCAGGTAGCCTAGATACTATTGGAAAAACATTTGAACAGCTAGCTGAAGAAGCACAAATTAAAGTAAGCCGAAAAAGCCCTTTATTAGTTGATGAAATAAAGTCCAATCCGGTATATTCTGATTTTTATAATGAAATAAAAGCAACCCCATTTGAAGAAATAGTAGATAAAATTAGAATAAATAAAGATTCCCTGCTTTCTTATAAATTCAACGGACTAATTAATCGCTATGAAGCCGGCACATATAGAGACAAAATACTAAAGAAACTTGATCTAATTTATGAGTTGCTTGAATTATACAATTCGGGTCAATTTAATCAGTTTTTGAGGCTTATTAAATATAAAATCATGTCTTCAAGAGATAAAGTAAATCTTGCTAATATCATGAGCAGAATATCAGATACGTCAAATACTATTGAAACCGTACTAAATATCGCGCTACGGAATCGATTAATTCTGCAGGACGATTTGTTTGATGATTATATAGAGCATAGCGGTTATTACTTATGGTCAAGAATTAAGAATCTTCCTTTTCAAGAATACATGAATTGCATGGCTTATTTAAGAGAGTATGTTTCTGTCATAACTCAACATAAGGTTAAAGGGAGCGAATATGATAATGTTTTAGTCCTACTGGATAATGGCAAATGGACGCAATATGACTTTAAGACCTTATTTGGGCAAGGCTCGAAAAATACAGACGTTATAAATAGAACTAAAAAGTTGTTTTATGTTACAGTTACTAGAACTAAGAAAAATCTAATTGTTTACATGCCAAGTAATGATCAACAAATTATTGAAAAAGCACGGAATTATTTTGAGGCAGGAGATATTCTAAATATTTCCGATATTAGTGGCACATGAAAATGACCCACCAAAAAAGCGACCTTAAAGGTTGCTTTTTATTAGGGTTAGAGGTCGTTTAGTTATTGGACTGCTGGGTGTGGTGTGATATAATAGAAACATGAAATTAAAAACTACTTTGGGCCTTCTTGCTGGGCGTTCTTCTCATTTTATTTTGAGTCGTCTTGGACGTGGAAGTACGCTCCCTGGAAAACTTGCCCTTCAATTTGATAAAGATATTCTACAAAATTTAGCGAAGAACTACGAGATTGTTGTGGTAACTGGTACCAATGGAAAAACCTTGACAACCGCTCTCACTGTCGGTATCCTAAAGGAAATTTATGGTCAAGTGTTAACCAATCCAAGTGGTGCCAACATGATCACAGGGATTACGACTACTTTCTTGACTGCAAAATCTTCAAAAACTGGAAAAAATATTGCAGTCCTTGAAATCGACGAAGCTAGTCTCTCTCATATCTGTGACTACATCCAGCCTAGTCTTTTCGTCATCACCAATATCTTCCGCGATCAGATGGACCGCTATGGTGAGATCTATACGACCTATAACATGATTTTGGATGCTATTCGAAAAGTTCCTACTGCTACTGTTCTGCTGAACGGTGATAGTCCGCTTTTCTACAAGCCTGCAATTTCAAATCCTGTTCAGTATTTTGGTTTTGATCTAGAAAAAGGTCCAGCACAACTGGCTCACTACAATACTGAAGGTATTCTCTGCCCTAATTGCCACAGCATTCTCAAGTATGAACTTAATACTTATGCTAACTTAGGAGCTTATATCTGCGAGAATTGCGGATGCAAACGCCCTGATTTAGACTATCGAGTGACAAAACTGGTTGAGTTAACCAACAATCGCTCTCGCTTTGTTATCGACGGCCAAGAATACGGTATTCAAATCGGTGGGCTCTACAATATCTACAATGCCCTTGCTGCGGTTGCTATTGCTCGCTTCCTCGGAGCTCAGCCACAACTTATCAAGCAAGGATTTGATAAGAGCCGTGCTGTCTTTGGACGACAAGAAACTTTCCAAATCGGAGATAAGGAATGCACACTCGTCCTTATCAAGAATCCTGTAGGAGCTACTCAAGCGATTGAGATGATTAAACTGGCTCCATATCCGTTTAGTTTATCAGTTCTTCTCAATGCCTTCTATGCAGATGGTATTGATACCAGTTGGATTTGGGATGCTGACTTTGAACAAATTACTGATATGGACATTCCTGAAATCAATGCGGGTGGAGTTCGCCATTCTGAAATCGCTCGTCGTCTTCGTGTTACTGGCTATCCAGCTGACAAGATCACTGAAACAAGCAGCTTGGAACAGGTTCTTAAAACGATTGAAAATCAAGACTGCAAGCATGCCTATATCCTTGCGACATACACAGCTATGCTTGAATTTCGAGAATTACTAGCCAATCGTCAGATTGTTAGAAAGGAGATGAACTAATGGTTTATACTTCACTTTCCTCAAAAGCTGGCAACTACCCTTATCAGCTCAACATCGCCCACCTCTATGGGAACCTCATGAATACTTATGGGGATAATGGAAACATCCTCATGCTTAAGTATGTGGCTGAAAAACTGGGAGCCCATGTGACGGTTGACATCGTTTCTCTCCATGATGACTTTGACGAAAATCACTACGATATCGCGTTTTTCGGTGGCGGTCAAGACTTTGAACAAAGTATTATCGCTGGCGACCTTCCTGCAAAAAAAGAGAGCATTGACAACTACATCCAAAACGATGGTGTTGTTCTAGCCATCTGTGGCGGCTTCCAACTATTGGGGCAATATTATGTGGAAGCTTCAGGCAAGCGCATCGAAGGGCTAGGTGTCATGGGCCACTACACCCTCAACCAAACCAACAACCGCTTTATCGGTGACATCAAGATTCACAATGAAGAATTCGATGAAACCTACTATGGATTTGAGAATCACCAAGGCCGTACCTTCCTCTCAGATGACCAAAAACCACTGGGACTGGTTGTCTATGGAAATGGAAACAACGAAGAAAAGGTCGGCGAAGGGGTTCATTATAAGAATGTCTTTGGTTCCTACTTCCACGGACCAATCCTCTCTCGTAATGCCAATCTAGCTTATCGCCTAGTCACCACTGCCCTCAAGAAGAAATATGGTCAGGATATCCAACTCCCTGCCTATGAGAACATTCTCAGCCAAGAAATCGCTGAAGAATACAGCGACGTGAAAAGCAAGGCTGACTTTTCTTAAACTAAGGAAAATTATATCAAAGAACTCCCCTATCTTGTCGGAGTTCTTTTTGCCTGTTCTTTTACCCTTCTCCCTTGCATTTTCTCTCATTTTTTGCCAAAATAGAGGGGTAGAAAGAAGGTAGCATATGTCTAAATTACAACA
>ERZ773050.619-NODE-619-length-20215-cov-14.812004_pt1 | contig 20215 bp, 2 predicted proteins | sample MGYA00580632_ERZ773050 | MGnify/ENA primary metagenome ERZ773050 (study PRJEB29015, sample SAMEA2738123) | human oral metagenome | biome: human oral; feature: human-associated habitat; material: saliva | place: China | collected 2166 ... | reverse complement strand
CTCCTGCGATGGACGAACTTCACACAGTGGACCTTCGCAAAGCGATTAATGCACCAACAATTCAGTAAGATCTGGTGTAAGTAATAAACCGCTAATTTAATTAAATATTGTAATTGAATTAGGGACAGTTTCATTAGATTCTGTGATAATACACTGATAACTAAATAATATTTAGAATGTATGGTGTCTATAAAAGCCGAGGCAGCGATTGCCTCGGCTTTTGTTATGTATAAATTGAAATTGTTACATGCAAATATGTAAATTTAATGGCATAAATGTATCGAAAAGATGAAGATTTTATTTTCTAATTATTAATTTTGTTAAATAAACCATAAAAATGAATGAAACATGAAAAAATTATTTACAATATAGATTTTTTTTGATATGGTATACGAGTAGATGAGTATATTATAACAATCTGTAATAAGTGTAATATTTGACTTGTTATGCTGAATATTGTTGGTTTGTATTAGAAGTATAGATGATTTTTATATCTATTACTTCTTATTTTTATTATAGTTTTATATAAGGTTAGATAGGTATTACGCAACGAAAATGTAGTACGAAAGGAACATTATGAATCGAATTTATAAAGTCATTTGGAATCGGGTGAAAAACTGTTATGTAGTTGTGTCCGAAATTGCTAATAATCGCGGGAAAATTAATGGAAGAAGCACAACATGCGTTGGTACACTTTTATGTGTTTTGGCACTGATAGGCGGTATATTATCTCCACTGAATACTGCTAATGCAGTAAATCCTGCGGGGACTGGCGCAGGGGTATCATGGGGAAATGGCACGAATAGTGGCACAGATCAAAATAATGTAGCTATTGGCGGTTATGCGCAGGCCCTTGGACCGGTTTCCTTGGCATTAGGTGCGCATAGTAATTCTTCTGCTTCATATTCAACCGCTATCGGTGGAGGAACACAATCTACTGCGGAAAATGCGACAGCTATTGGTGGTGTAGCCAAGGCACAAGGGAAAAATGCTACCGCTATTGGGGCAAAAGCCGAAGCTAATGGAGAGTATGCTACCACTATCGGTGCAGGTGCAAAAGCTGATAAAACCTATGCTATAGCCATCGGCAGCCTTTCTCATGCTACTGAGGTATCCTCGTTAGCGATGGGAAATAATTCAAAAGCTACTAATACTTATGCTTATGCAATCGGTGGGAGCGCGGAGGCTAAAGGCAGATGGAGTATTGCCATGGGGACAAATGCAGTGGCCGAAGATGATGCCAGCGTGTCTATCGGTACCTGGTCAAAAGCTACTACTGGACAGTCCGTGGCTGTAGGTTATCAAGCTAACGCGAAACAATTAGGGGCAACGGCACTTGGCAGACAGACGAATGCTAGCGCAGTAGATGCAACTGCTATAGGATCTGGATCTAATTCTACTGCTGAAAACGGTACAGCTATAGGTAAAAGTGCTTCGGTCAGTGCGAAAAACAGCGTCGCTATCGGTACTGGGGCGAAAGCAACCAATGAAAATGCGGTGGCTCTCGGCACCGGTTCTGAAACTGCTGCAGCGGTAGCAACAGCCTCTGAGTCAGTTAATGGAGTAGTACATAACTTTGCAGGTATAAATCCTGGTTCCACAGTTAGCGTAGGTAAGACAGGTATGGAACGGACGGTTACCAATGTAGCGGCCGGCCGTATTTCCGCTACATCTACAGATGCTATTAACGGTAGTCAACTGTATGCAGTGACTACGGAAGTGAATAAGGGCACAGTTTATGCAGGAGATGTAAAAGGTACGGGGGCTACAGATAAAAAGTTTACCCAAAGACTGGGAGCACAAACTAATATCGTTGGTGGCGTAGCCGATACATCCAAATTGAGTGATAACAATATTGGAGTGGTATCTAATGGCACAGATACATTGAACGTGAAATTGGCTAAAGAACTGAAAGACCTAACTAGTGTGACTGCTGGTGATACAGTGATGAACACGGATGGTGTGACGATCACTGGAGGCCCTAAAATTGTAAAAACCGGTATTGATGCAGGAAACAAACAAATCGTTAATGTGGCTAGCGGCGGAGACGTAACGACGAATGGTGCCAATATTGGCGATATTAACCGTATCATTACGGCGAAGGATAAGTATGTGACTGGCGGTTCAGTGACTTATCAAGCAAATGGTGAGGGTGCCGCGAATTTAACCGGCACAAACGGATTGACTGCCAACGTAAGCGGATTGAAAAATAACTATGTTACGAGTGGCAGTATTTCTAATGACGGCAAAGTGTTGACACTAGAACGTAACGATACGGGCAAAGTTAATGTTGATTTGAGTAATATATTTACTGAGGTAGCAAAGGGAGATTACCGTTTGGTAGAAAATCCTGAAGCGGGTAGCCAGGGTAAATATAAGGTTGATAGCAATGGAAATATGGTATTGACTGTAGCAAATGATAAAGGCGACAAGAAACAAGTTACATTGACAGATATTGCATCGAAGGCGCAACAAGATAATAATACATCAAGTATTACTACGATCAATACAACTCTTGATAAAGGCTTGAACTTTGCCGGTGATACCGGTGCTGTGAGTAACAGAAAATTAGGCGATACCGTTACCGTTAAAGGCGGTGCCACAGGTGCATTGTCCGATGGAAATATCGGTGTTGAATCCGACGGCAATGGCACATTGAATGTGAAATTGGCGAAAACATTGACCGGCTTGGACAGCGTGACAGCTGGTGGTACTACTATCAACAACAGCGGTTTGACTGTAGGTGGTAAGAACTATGTATCTCCAACAGGTCTCAATGCGAATGATCAAAAAATTACCAATGTTTCTGATGGTACTGTAGGTGCAGGTAGCAAAGACGCTGTAAACGGCGGTCAATTACACGATGCTAAAAACGAATTAAATACTAATATCAGTAATGCTAAAACTGATCTTATCAACAAAGGCCTTCGTTTCGATGCTGATAATAACGCTGAAAAAACGAATAAACTTGGTTCTAAAGTAACAGTCAATGGTGATAACAATATCACAACTGAAATCACGCAAACCGGCGATGATACTAAGATCGGCGTTAAATTGAACAAAAATCTTAATGTTCAAACATTGACGGCTACAGATACCGTGAAAGCTGGCGGCGTAACAATGGGTAAACACGCTGATTCTAACAACTATGTAACTGGTCTTGATAATAAAGATTGGGATGTAAATACATCTAATCCTGTAAGCGGTCGCGCAGCTACAGAAGATCAATTGAAAAAAATCAGTGATGTTGTTAAGAGCCAAGGTGCTGCTGCTACAGATTACCGTTTGGTGAAAAATGCAGCTGCTGCAGACGGTGCTTATACAGTTGATTCTAACGGCGATGTTGACTTAACTGTAGAGGATAAAAACCATGCTGGTAGTAAAGAAACTGTTAAAATTAAGGATGTTGCCTCTAAATCTAGCCTTGATAAATTGACAGATCGTGCTGTTAAGTATGACTTGGATCCAGCTGGTACTGTTGATAAAACTAAAGTAAGTTACGAGGGTCCTACTTATGCTAATAAAACTGGTGGTACTCACGTAACAAACGTGGCGTATGCTACAGGCAATAATGGCAGCGAAGCGGTTAATGTGGATTACTTGAAAGATAGAATCAAAGATAGCGAAGACGCATTAACTAATAAAGGTTTGAAATTCGACGCTAACAGTGGCGGCGTAAAAACTAATAAACTTGGCTCTACGGTTACTGTTAAGGGCGAAGGTAATGATGCTGATGCTAACTACAGCGGTGAAAATCTTAAAACTTTCATCACACAAGATCAAGATGGTAACACAACTATCAATGTGAAGATGAACAAAAACCTCAAAGCTAATAGTGTGGCAATTGCTGGTAAAAATGGTCAAGACGGCGTTACACTTAAAGGTGGCGACGCTAAAAATGGTGTAGATGGTACAAGCATTAATCGTTTAGTGACCGAAGATAAAGACGGCAATACACATACACTTGCAACTCTTGACGACGGTATGATGTACGGTGGCGATACAGGCAATGTAATTAAAAAGAAACTTAACAATCAAGTGAATGTTAAGGGCGGTATCTCCGATGAAAGCAAATTAGCGACTGAAGACAACATCGGTGTTGTTTCCGACGGTTCCGATACATTGAAATTGCGCTTGGCGAAAGAATTGAAAGGCTTGACGTCTGCTACTTTCACAAACGGCGGCAATAATACTGTTATCAATGGTGATGGTATGACAATCACACCTGCTGGTGGTAATGCAGTGAGTCTTACAAAAGACGGCTTAAATAATGGCGGTAACAAGATTACAAATGTAGCTGACGGTACGGACCCTAACGATGCGGTTAATAAATCTCAATTGGATAAAGCTACAGCAGCTGCATCCACAACGGTATCAGCAGGTAATAATATTACTGTGACACCTAGCACCAATGCGAATGGTTCCAAGAACTATGAAGTAAGCCTTAAAGACCAAGTGACATTGGGCTCTGATGCTACGAAACAAATCGCGTTGGATGGTACTACAGGCACTATCAAGGCTGGTGATAAAGTTACAATCGACGGCAACAAAGGTACGATTAAAGCTGGCAATGTAACAATTGACGGTGAAAACGGTACCATTAAAGCTGGCGACAAGGTAACTATCGACGGTAAAGATGGTAAGATTGCAGCAGGCAAGGTATCTGTTGATGGTAAAGACGGCTACGTGACAGGTTTGGAAAATAAAGATTGGGATCCTAACAATATCACAAGCGGTCGTGCTGCTACAGAAGACCAATTGCAAAAATCTCACAAAGCCTTGGATAATAAGATTACTAACCTAGGTGATGAAATCACGAAAAAAGGTATGAATTTCGCCGGTAATACAGGTGAATTCCACCGTGATTTAGGCCAAAAGGTTACTATCAAAGGTGAAGGTACAGAGTCTGACGATAAATACTCCGGCGAAAATATTAAAACCGTAGCCGACCAAGATGGTAATGTTACTATCAAGATGGCGAAAAACCTTAAGACTGACAGCTTGACTACTGATAAGGTGAAAGTTGGCAAAAACGGTAAGGATGGCGTATCCATTACTGGCCCTAACGGTGTTGACGGTACAGATGGCAAGGTAGGCATTACTGGTAAAGACGGTAAAGATGCTGTATCTATGTCCGGTAAAGACGGTGTTGGTCATATCGGTTTAACTGGTAAAGACGGCCGTAATGCGGATATTACCGTTGATAAAGGTGATCCAGACTTAGACGGTAACAACATCACTCGTATTAAGTACCAAGACGAAAACGGTAAGACCCACCAAGTGGCAACCAAAGACGATGGTATGAAATACGGTGGCGATAGCGGTTCCGTAATCAAGAAAAAGCTTAACGAACAAGTTAATGTAGTGGGTGGTATTACTGATGCTAGCAAGTTGACTACAGAAGACAATTTAGGTGTCGTATCCGATGGTACTGGCAACCTTAAGGTTCGTATGGCGAAAGACTTGAAAGGCCTTGAAACAGTAACCACTAAGGATGCTGCAGGTAATACGACAGTTATGAACGGTGGCGGTGTAACAATTACACCTGCTAGCGGTAATGCTGTAAGTCTTACTAAAGATGGCCTCAACAACGGCGGTAATACAATTACCAATGTAGGCCCTGGCGTAAACGGCACGGATGCAGTTAACGTAAATCAATTGAAAGGTGCTACAGATGGGTTAGCTAATGCTATTAACTCCGTAGCGGGCGAAACACAACGTGTAGGCGCACATGCGGCGGCTATGTCTGCATTGAAACCTATTCAATATGATCCATTGGAACCAACTCAAGTGATGGCCGGTATCGGTAATTACAGAGGTGAAACTGCGGCGGCTCTTGGCGTTGCACATTACACAGCAGAAGATACAATGTTCCATGTAGGCGTATCTGTTGGTAGCCACCATAACATGGTAAATGCTGGTGTAACTCGTAAATTCGGTACTTCCGATGCGAAGAAAGCAGTTCCTGAACGTTACAAAGGTGGCCCTATCAGCTCCATGTACGTAATGCAAGATGAAATGACTGCTTTGAAAGCTAAGTACGAAAAAGTACAACGCGACAATGAAGAAATGAGAGCACAAATTGCATTATTGATGCAACAAGCAGGCTTGAAATAATATGAAATAACATATTGATATGGTAGAGCTTATAAAAGGCGCCAAAAGCGAAATGCTTTTGGCGCCTTTTTGCATGCAAAAAATAGATTTAATGACTATTTGAGCATATATATGTCATGGTATTTTGTAATGTAATTAAAATAGGTAAGTAATAGTTAGATCATAATAGTAAACTAAGGTGAAATACATTTTTTTCATGAAGTTAATTTTATGCGAAAAAATTAGTACATTTAGCATATTCATAAGGTATATGGCGGAGTTTTTGTATATTCATAAATATTTATCGTTTAGAGGTGAGCGTAGCGTGAAAAATTTTTTACATTTAGTATAGAATATGGTATGTTTAATATGATATGCATCGGTAAATAGCCATATATTAACTGTGTTTTTACTTTTTAAAAGAAATATAAAATATTTTATTATATTCACATATTTTGATAGTTTTATGCAAGGAGTAAGACGAGATGAACCGAATTTTTAAAGTAATCTGGAGTCGTACAAAGGGATGTTATGTCGTTGTGGCTGAAACAGCGAAGAATATGTCGAAACGATCGACAATGACATCGGTATTTGCCAAGATGTCAGGGCCTGTAATTGCTGCGGCTTTGTGTATGTCCGTGATGTCCCCAATGATTGTGCATGGGAGTACTATTGTGCAAGGGGCCGGCGCTCAAGCTAAAAATGGTACTGTAGCGATAGGTGACAATAGTACAGCATTGGCAGATAATAGTGTGGCTTTGGGTACAGGTGCTACTGTTACAAAAAATAATAGGGCTAATGTTGGTAATGTACAAGGTGTCGCCATCGGAAGAAATGCAACCGTTGAAGTAAATAATGGTGTCGCTATCGGTAATTTGACAAAAGTAGCTTCTTTAAATGGCTTTGCCCTTGGTAATACATCCTGGGCTGGATATGATGAGGCCGGTAACTATGTGGGTGCCGATAATGATCAGGCATTTGGTACCAATGCCAGAGCTTGGGGTGGATCCTCCATGGCATTTGGTAATAATGCTAAAGCCGCTGCTGGTGGTGCGGTTGCAATGGGCAACGGATCACAGGCAAGAGGTAAATGGGCCGTTGCAATCGGTAATAATGCACAAGCTAAGGCTGAAGGGTCTCGTGCTATCGGTGTAAATTCCTATGCAACAGGACTTAATTCTATTGCAATGGGCTGGGAAAGTAATGCCCGTGAGGATTCTTCTTTAGCTATTGGTACAGACTCTGACTCAGTTCAGAAAAATAGTATTGCCATCGGTAATCGTGCAGTTAGCTATGCAGAGGATAGTGTTACTCTCGGTAGAAATACGACGGTAAATAAAAATCATAATCGCTCAGTTGCATTAGGTACTAATTCTGCGACTGCGGATACTCATAGTACACCGAATCAGCTTGTAAATGGCTTGTGGTATAAGAATTTAGCGGGAGGAACGGCAGATTCTACTGTAAGTATTGGTAATGATACGGTAAAACGTACGATTACAAATGTGGCAGCAGGGCGTATGAATTCTTCGTCTACAGATGCTATTAATGGTAGTCAGCTATATGCCGTAGCAAATAGCTTGGGCAATTTAGCCACTACTACTAAAAATATCCTTGGCGGTAATGCGGCGCTCGATTCTGATACCGGTAAATTAACGATGAGCGATATCGGTTTTACAGGTAAAAGCACGATTCACGATGCTATTAGATATAATAAAGACAATATCGATAAAGGATTGTTCTTTTATGGTGATAACTTTGTTCAGAACCAAGTAAAATTAGGTGACACAGTAAGAATAAAAGGTGGCGCTACCGGTGCTTTGGCTGACAACAATATTGGGGTTCAAGCAGACGGAAATGGCACACTAAATGTGAAATTGGCTAAAAAAATAACTGGTTTGGATAGCGTAACAGCAGGAACTGCTACGATTGATAATAAAGGGGTGTCTGTAGGCGGTAAACTCTATGTGTCAACAGGTGGTCTTAATGCCAATAATCAACAGCTTAGAGGTGTTGCAGACGGTAGCGGTAGTCAGGACGCAGTTAACTACGGTCAGTTGCAACGCGCAATTAACGGTACAGCTAAAGAAGCCATAGTAAAAGCAAATGATGATGGTAATATTACGGTAAGGGAAAACTCAACGGCGAAAGGTGGTAAGGAGTATACTGTTGGCTTAAATTATAAGATTACTGTAGGGAAAGGGGCGGCTTCGCATCCTATAACCATAGATAGTGGTACAGGAACGGTCACAGGTCTTACCAATACATCATGGAATGTAAATAATCCAGCACCTGTTACAGGACGTGCTGCTACGGAAGATCAGTTAAAGCGGGTTAATGATAAGGTTAATAGTAATAAATCATCGATTGATACTAATGCACATAATATTAGCAACAATAGCCAGAGCATCAGTAAGAATAAACGAGATATTGCTACTATTAACACCGCCCTTGATAAAGGTATTAGCTTCGCCGGTGACAATGGGCCTGTAAGCAATAGAAAATTAGGTGAAACAGTAAAAATAAAAGGTGATTACGTAGGTTCTGTATCTGATTATAATATCAATGTTCAATCAGACGGTAATGGCACATTAAATGTGAAATTGGCAAAATCTCTGAAAGGACTGGACAGTGTAACAGCCAGTGGTACGGTTATTAATGCTGGCGGTTTGACTGTTGGTGGTAGAAACTATGTAACACCAACAGGTATTAATGCTAATAATCAAAAAATTACTGGTGTTGCAGCCGGTACATCGTATAGTGATGCAGTCAATTACGGTCAACTACAAGATGCTATCAACGGCACTGCTAAGGCATCTACTGTGAAAGCAAAAGATAAAAATGTAACCGTAACAGAAGGTACCAATGCAAATGGTGGCAAGGAATATACTGTTGGCTTAGGCGAGAAAATTTCCGTAGGCGGACGGTTTCCTATAACACTGGACGGCACTATAGGTAATGTAACAGGACTTACTAATAACAGCTGGGACGTTAATAATCCTCAAGCCGTAACCGGTCGCGCTGCAACGGAAAGTCAGTTGCAGACTGTTAATACGCAAGTTAATACAAACAAGGCTAATATTGCTAAGAATGCTGGTGATATCAACCAAAATAAACAAAACATTGCACAGAATACACAAGACATTGCGACCAATAAAAATGCTATCTCTACAATTAATACAACTATTGCTAAAGGCCTTAACTTTGACGGAGATAGTGGCGCTGTAATTAATAAACAGTTGGGCAATAAACTCAGCATTAAAGGTGGCGCTGCGGCTGCAAACTTGACGGACAATAATATCGGTGTCGTATCTGATGGCAGTGTATTAAATGTGAAACTAGCTAAAACCTTAACTGGTTTGACTAGCGTGACTGCAAGTGGTACGACTATCAATGGCGGTGGCTTGACTGTAGGTGGCAAGAACTATGTATCTCCAACAGGCATCAATGCGAATAATCAAAAGATTACTGGTGTTGCTAATGGTACAGCGCCTAACGATGCGGTTAATTTCAGTCAATTACAAAGTGCTATCGGTGGTACTGCAAAGGCGACTACAGTAAAACCAAAGGATGCGAATGTAACCGTAACAGAAGGTACCAATGTGAATGGTGGTAAGGAATACACTGTTGGATTGGGTAATAAACTTGCGGTAGGTACGGCACATCCTGTAAATGTGGATGGAACTACTGGAACTGTAACAGGCCTTACGAATACCGCTTGGAATGTAAATAATCCACAAGCCGTAACTGGTCGTGCTGCAACGGAAGATCAGTTAAAAACTGTTAATACGCAAGTTAACACAAATAAGGATAAAATAGCTCAAAATACAACCGATATTGGTAAGAATACAACTGATATTACACAAAATAAACAAAATATCGCACAGAACACACAAGATATTACGACCAATAAAAATGCTATCTCTACCATCAATACGACTATCGCTAAAGGTCTAAATTTTGATGGAGACAGCGGTGCTGTAATTAACAAACAGTTGGGCGATAAGCTCAGCATCAAAGGTGGTGCAGCGGCTGCGAACTTGACGGACAATAATATTGGTGTCGTATCTGATGGCGGTGTGTTAAATGTGAAACTAGCGAAAACATTAACTGGTTTGGACAGTGTGACAGCTGGTGGTACAACTATCAATAATGGGGGCTTAACCGTAGGCGGTAAGGCCTATGTAACGCCGAACGGCATCAATGCAAACGACAAGAAAATAACTAATGTTGCTGATGGTGACGTGGCGGCTAACTCCAAAGAGGCAGTTAACGGCGGTCAACTTCATGCGGCTAAAGCCGAATTAAATAACAACATTAATGATGCTAAGACTGAATTAAACAAAAATATCGGTGATGCCAAAACTGAACTCAATAAAAATATTAATGATGCTAAGACTGAACTGAACGGCAATATAGATAATGCTAAAACAGAGCTAAACAATAATATATCGACTGCGAAAAATGATGTGATTAATACAGGCCTCAAGTTTGATGCGGACGCAGGCGGAACTAAGACGAATAAATTAGGTTCTAAGGTAACGGTAAATGGCGATGATAATATCACGACAGAAATCAGTCAAACTGGTGACGATACTAAGATCGCTCTTAAATTAAAGAAAGATCTCAATGTTACCACTGTTACTGCCACTGATACTGTGAAAGCTGGCACTGTGACTATGGGCAAACAAGCTGGTGGTGCAGGTGGTGCAAATGGTAACTTTGTAACAGGACTCGATAATAAGTCTTGGAACGCGGATAATCCTCAAGCTGTAAGTGGTCGTGCTGCTACGGAAGATCAGTTGAAATCCGTTAATGATAAGGTTAATACAAATGTAACCAATATCAATAAAGGGTTAAACTTTAACGGTGATAGCGGTGCTGCGATTAATAAAAAATTGGGTGATACTGTTACCATTAAAGGTGGTGCTACAGCGGACCTTACGGATAATAATATCGGTGTCGTGTCTGATGGTAGCACATTAAATGTGAAACTAGCTAAAACATTAACTGGTTTGGATAGCGTAACAGCTGGTGGAACAACCATTAATAGTAGTGGTTTGACCGTAGGCGGCAAGACCTACGTAACGCCAAACGGTATCAATGCAAATAATCAAAAGATTACCGGTCTAGCAAAAGGCACAGATCCTACTGATGCGGTTAACTTCAGTCAGTTGCAGGATGCTATCGGTGGAACTGCTAAGGCAAGTACTGTGAAAGCTAAAAACAGCAACATCACTGTAGAAGAAGGTACAAATGCAGCCGGCGGTAAAGAATATACTGTCGGATTAGGGGATAAAATCACCTTAGGAAGTGCTAATCCTGTATCTGTGGATGGTACTGCAGGTACGGTAACTGGTCTTACTAATACTGCTTGGGATGTAGATAATCCACAAGCCGTAACTGGTCGTGCTGCAACGGAAGATCAGTTGAAATCTGTTAATACGCAAGTTAATACGAACAAGGATAAAATAGCTCAAAACACAACTGACATCGGCAAAAATAAACAAGATATAGCTAAGAACAAGACCGATATAGCTCAAAATACTACTGATATCGGCAAGAATAAACAAGATATAGCTAAAAATAAGACCGATATAGCTCAGAATACAACTGACATCGGCAAGAATAAGCAAGATATAGTTAAAAATAAGGCTGATATCGCTCAAAATACGCAAGATATTACAACCAATAAAAATGCTATTTCTACCATCAATACGACTATTGCTAAAGGTCTTAATTTCGATGGAGATAGCGGTGCTATAATTAACAAACAGTTGGGCGATAAACTTAGCATCAAGGGCGGTGCAGCGGCTGCTAACTTGACCGATGGTAATATTGGTGTCGTATCCGACGGCAATACATTGAACGTGAAGTTAGCTAAAACATTAACTGGTTTGGACAGTGTAACAGCTGGTGGCACAATCATCAATAGTGGTGGTTTGACCGTAGGTGGTAAGACCTATGTATCTCCGAACGGTATCAATGCAAATGACCAAAAGGTTACCAATGTGGCTAACGGCGATGTGGCGGCAAACTCCAAAGATGCGGTTAACGGTGGTCAATTGCATGACGCTAAAACTGAACTTACCAACAAAGGCCTTCGTTTTGATGCGGATAATAACGCTGAAAAAACGAATAAACTAGGCTCTAAGGTAACAGTAAACGGCGACGACAATATTACGACGGAAATCAGTCAAACTGGTGACGATACGAAGATAGGTTTTAAATTGAAGAAAGATCTTAATGTTACATCTGTTACGGCTACGGAAACTGTGAAAGCCGGCACTGTAACCATGGGTAAACAAGCCGATGGTGCAACCCCTGCTAATATGGGAAATTACGTAACAGGTCTTGATAATACGGCATGGAGTGTCACTAATCCTACTGCTGTTAGCGGACGTGCTGCAACAGAAGATCAATTGAAGACTGTTACTGAAGCTATCAAAACTCAAGGTGCTAATGCAACGGACTTCAGTCTCGTTGCGAATCCTGCGGCGGGTTCCAATGGGGACTACACTGTAGATGCCAACGGTGACGTAGCATTGACCGTACAGGATAAGAACCATCCGGATAAAACAAAAACCGTAACGATTAAAGATGTAGCATCTAAATCCGAAGTGGACAAAGGCCTAAACTTTGGCGGCGATTCCGGTACGACTATCAATAAGAAGCTAGGTGGTACTGTTGCCATTAAAGGTGGAGCTGCAGCTACAGATTTAACGGATAATAATATTGGTGTTGTATCTGATGGCACAGGCACATTGAACGTGAAGTTGGCTAAAACATTAACTGGTTTAGATAGCGTAACAGCTGGCGGTACAACCATCAATAGTGGTGGTTTGACCGTAGGTGGTAAGACCTATGTATCTCCAAACGGCATCAATGCGAACGACAAAAAGATTACCAATGTCGCTAATGGTGATATTGCTGCAAACTCCAAAGACGCGGTTAACGGTGGTCAATTGCATGACGCTAAAACTGAGTTAAATAAAAACATTAGCGATGCTAAGACCGAGTTGAATAAAAATATCAGTGATACTAAAACTGAACTTACCAACAAAGGCCTTCGTTTTGATGCGGATAATAATGCTGAAAAAACGAATAAACTAGGCTCTAAGGTAACGGTAAACGGCGACGACAATATTACGACAGAAATCACGCAAATTGGTGACGATACGAAGATCGGCCTTAAATTGAAGAAAGATCTTAATGTTACATCTGTTACGGCTACAGAAACTGTGAAAGCCGGCACTGTAACTATGGGTAAACAATCTGATGGTGTAACCCCTGCTAATACTGGTAACTATGTGACTGGTCTTGATAATAAGGCTTGGAGTATTGATAACCCTACAATTGCATCTGGCCGTGCAGCAACGGAAGACCAATTGAAAACGGTTAGTGATGAAGTTAAGAAACAAGGTGCTAGTGCAACAGACTTTAGTCTTGTTGCGAATCCTACGGCAGGCTCTAATGGTGACTACACTGTAGATGCCAACGGTGACGTAGCATTGACCGTACAGGATAAGAACCATCCGGATAAAACAAAAACCGTAACGATTAAAGATGTAGCATCTAAATCCGAAGTGGACAAAGGCCTAAACTTTGGCGGCGATTCCGGTACGACTATCAATAAGAAGCTAGGTGGTACTGTTGCCATTAAAGGTGGAGCTGCAGCTACAGATTTAACGGATAATAATATTGGTGTTGTATCTGATGGCACAGGCACATTGAACGTGAAGTTGGCTAAAACATTAACTGGTTTAGATAGCGTAACAGCTGGCGGTACAACCATCAATAGTGGTGGTTTGACCGTAGGTGGTAAGACCTATGTATCTCCAAATGGCATCAATGCGAACGACCAAAAGATTACCAATGTTGCTGATGGTAATATTGCGGCTAATTCCAAAGACGCGGTTAACGGCGGTCAATTACATGAAGCTAAAACTGAGTTAAACAAGAATATCGCTGATACAAAGACTGAATTAAATAAAAACATTGGTGATACTAAAACCGAATTAAACAAAAATATCGCTGACACTAAAACTGAACTCAACAATAATATTAATGACGCTAAGACTGAACTGACCAATAAAGGTCTTCGTTTTGACGCAGATAATAATGATGCAAAAACGAATAAATTAGGCTCCAAGGTAACGGTAAACGGTGACGATAATATTACGACGGAAATTACGCAAACCGGTGACGACACTAAGATTGGTCTAAAATTGAAGAAAGATCTTAACGTTACATCTGTTACTGCTACAGAAACTGTGAAAGCCGGTACTGTAACCATGGGTAAACAATCCGATGGTGCAACCCCTGCTAATACAGGTAACTACGTGACAGGGCTTGATAATAAGACTTGGAATGCAGGTAATGTTGTATCCGGTCGTGCTGCAACAGAGGATCAATTGAAACAAGCTTTGGCAGGTCAAACTGATACAGGTCTCAAATTCAATGCTAATGTAGGCGGCGTACAAACCAATAAATTAGGCTCTACTATCACTGTTAAAGGTGAAGGCAAGGCTGACGATGTTGACTATAGCGGTGAAAACATTAAAACTTTTATCAACCAAGATAATGATGGTAACACGACTATCAATGTGAAGATGAATAAAAATCTTAAGGCTGAATCCGTGAAAGTCGGCAAAGACGGTAAGGATGGCGTATCTCTTACCGGTCCAGATACGGTGAATGGCACCGACGGTAAGGTAGCTGTTACAGATAAAAACGGCAAGGATGCTGTGTCCATATCTGGTAAAGATGGTGTTGGTCACATCGGATTAAGTGGTAAAGACGGTAAAAGTGCGGATATTACTGCTGAAAAAGGGTCTGCTGATGTTAATGGAAATGAAATCACGCGCATTAAATACCAAGATGAAAATGGCACAACCCATCAAGTGGCAACCAAAGATGATGGCATGGCATATGGTGGCGACTCTGGTACTACCATCAAGAAGAAACTTAATGAACAATTGGACATTAAGGGTGGTGTCACCAATGAATCTGAGTTGACCGAAAACAATATTGGTGTTATTAGTAAAAATAATATCCTTAATGTTCGTTTGGCAAAAAATCTGAAAGGTTTAGATTCCATAACTTTCAACAATGGCACTAATGGTGTAAACGGTAAAACCGTTGTTAATGGTGAAGGTATGACCGTTCAAGATAAGGATGGCAATCCGTTGACTGCTGTTACAAAAGACGGCGTGAAGATTACCAACGGTCCATCCATGACGAAGGACGGTATCGATGCGTCCAACAAGAAGATTACGAATGTAGCTGATGGTACTGATTCTAAGGATGCGGTTAATAAATCCCAATTGGATAAAGCCGCAGCAGCTGCTACTACAACTGTAACGGCAGGTAATAATGTCCAAGTAGATAAGACCACTAATGCGGACGGTTCTACAAACTACAAAGTGGGCCTCAAAGACCAAGTAACAATGGGGACTGATCCTACGAAACAAATTGCAATGGATGGTACAACAGGTACAATCAAAGCAGGGGATAAAGTTACCATCGACGGCAACAAAGGAACCATTAAAGCAGGCGATAAAGTTGAAATCGATGGCGATAAGGGTACAATCAAGGCCGGCAATGTAGCGATTGACGGTACAAACGGTACAATTAAGGCCGGAGATAAGGTAACTATCGACGGTAAAGATGGTAAGATCGCGGCAGGTAAAGTATCTGTTGATGGCAAGGACGGTCATGTGACAGGTTTGGAAAACAAAGATTGGGATCCTAACAATATCACGAGTGGTCGTGCTGCTACAGAAGATCAATTGCAGAAGTCCCATAAGACCTTGGATAATAAGATTAATAACTTAGGTGATGACATTACGAAGAAAGGTATGGATTTTGCCGGTAATACAGGCGATTTCCACCGTGATTTAGGTCAAAAGGTTACTATCAAAGGTGAAGGTCAAGGGGCTGATAGTGATTATTCCGGTGAAAATATCAAAACAGTAGCCGAAAATGGTAATGTTACTATTAAAATGGCTAAGAATCTTAAGACCGATAGCGTTACTACCAAAACGGTCACTGCCGATACGGTAACGACTGATAAGGTGAAAGTTGGCAAAAACGGTCAAGATGGTGTTTCCATTACAGGTCCAGACGCCGCGAATGGTACAGACGGTAAAGTAGCTATTACAGGTAAAGACGGTAAAGATGCTGTATCTATGTCCGGCAAAGACGGTGTTGGTCATATCGGTTTAACCGGCAAAGATGGTCGCAATGCAGATATGATTGCTGATAAGGGCGATTCTGATCTAGGAGGTAATGCTATTACTCGTATTAAGTACCAAGATGAACAGGGCAAGACACATCAAGTGGCAACCAAAGACGATGGTATGAAATACGGTGGTGATTCCGGTAATGTGATTAACAAAAAGCTTAACGAACAGGTAAATGTAATCGGTGGTATTACTGATGCTAGCAAGTTGACTACAGAAGATAATGTAGGTGTTGTATCTGACGGCACTAATCTTAAAGTTCGTATGGCGAAAGATTTGAAAGGTCTTACGTCCGTAACGACTAAGGATGCTGCAGGTAACTCTACGGTTGTAAACGGCAGTGGTATAACCATTACTCCTGCTAGCGGTAACACTGTAAGTCTTACTAAAGACGGATTGAATAATGGTGGTAAAACAATCAGCAATGTAGGTCCTGGTGTAAACGGTACGGATGCGGTTAACGTAAATCAATTGAAAGGAGTTACGGAGGGCATGGCCAATGCTATTAATTCCGTGGCGGGCGAAACGCAACGTGTAGGTGCTCATGCGGCGGCAATGTCTGCGTTGAAACCTATTCAATACGATCCGTTAGAACCAACTCAAGTGATGGCCGGTATCGGAAATTACAGAGGTGAAACGGCAGCGGCTTTAGGTATTGCACATTATACATCGGAAGACACTATGTTCCATGCAGGCGTATCTGTTGGTAGCCGTCATAATATGGTGAATGCCGGTGTAACTCGTAAATTCGGTACTTCTGATGAGAAGAAGGCTATTCCTGAACGCTACAAGGGCGGTCCTATCAGTTCTATGTACGTAATGCAGGATGAAATGACTGCTTTGAAAGCTGAAAATGCACGCATGAAAGCGCAGGATGAAAAATTAACTGCAGACTATGCGGCATTAAAAGAAGATAACCTTCGTCTACAGAAAGATAACGAAGAAACTAAGCGACAATTGGCTCTTATTATGAGTCGTTTAGGCATGTAATTCATATCTATTTCATCTTGTGTTCATGTGATAAAAAGCGAGCTGATGTACCAGAAAATACCCATGAAAATTAGATGATTTTAACCCTATATGGTATATAAAATGAAAGAACGAAAGTCTACTGTGAAAGGACTTTCGTTCTTTTTTTGTGTTTGACTTCACAAACTTTTCATAATAGTGTATAATACAGAACATATAATTTTAATCGAAAATTATAAATGTGATTAATTTACTATAAAATCATTAGCTTTAGATTATAAGTGTTGTTTGGCCCATTGTTGTAAGGGTTTTTATGATTGAAAATATATTTAAATGAGTAAGAAAATCAATTTTTAAAAGAAGTTTAAAGTTCTGAAAATAAATGAGCGAAATATGAAAAAAATATATTTACATTCATAAACTAATCTGATATTTTATATGTATAGTAATTAAATTTTTGATGAAAATTTTATTATTTTTAGTGTTTTAGTGTTGGTTTTAGAATCCCTTATAAAACTGTGTGAAAGGTAGGTACTACTAAATGAATCGTATTTATAGGGTAATTTGGAGTCAGGTACGAGGTGCATATGTCGTTGTATCTGAAATTGCAAAAAGCCATACTCGTGGCTCCAAAAGCTTTGTTAGTAATTCCGCAAAAGCTTCGGTAAAAGTTGGCTTGGCGGCTATGGTTTTAACCTGTGGTAGCGGGTTGATTTCGGGTGTTGATGCCGCACCTAACAGAGGTCTTTCTTTGGCTCCTGGTGAAGGCCCTAATGATGGTGGGTTTACATATTTATATCCTGGTCAAAATTCTCCTTATATTCAGATGTATGATTACAAAACACCAGGTAATCCAGGACTAGGAAATTTATATACAAATAATAAGGTGTTTGGCATCCAAATCGGTAACAATGCGAATGCACGTGCTAATGATGGATCCGTATCTGGTATTTCTATCGGTGATTATTCCCAATCTCGTGCGTTGGGTATCGGTTTAGGCCATTATGCTCAATCTGAACAAATCGGTGCTATTGCTGTCGGTTCGGCTGCTAAAGCTCAAGGCTTTAACTCCTTGGCTATGATGCGTCAAGCCTATGCAGGTAAACAATATGCGGCAGCTATCGGTACAGCAGCCTCCGCACAAGGAGAAGCTAGCTTGGCTATGGGTCACTCTGCATTAGCAACAGGTGAACAATCTATTGCTATCGGGTCTGCAAATCCAACACCAATGAAGGATGATAAAGGCACACCGTATACAGCATATGACGGAACTACTAATACCCAAGCTAATGCAGCTCGTGCTATTGCTATCGGTCAAGGTGCTAAATCAAATACCGTAGACAGTGTTGCTATGGGTACAGGTGCTAATGTAGCAGCAGGCTCAAATTATAAAGGTGAAGGTTATGCAAGAGGCGTAGCCATCGGTAATCGTGCTACATCTCAAGGCATTCAAGGTGTAGCCATCGGTAACGGTGCAGCACATTATCGTGATAATGCGGTTGCTCTTGGTAACAATGCGCAAACTCGTGCGAAAGATGGCATCGCTATTGGTAATAATGCTGAATCCGGTATTCAGAATGACCCTCAATATAAAGTAAATAACTCCGTTGCCGTAGGTAACTCCGCGCGTGCTCATGGTGGTTCCGGTGTGGCATTGGGTAATGATACTTATGCATTAGGCGGTTCCTCTGTGGCAGCAGGTAATGCTGCATGGGCATTAGGTGAACGTTCTACAGCTATCGGTAACAATGCTCATTCTGAAGGTTACGGCTCTATTGCTATGGGTCGTGAAGCTAGTGCTTTGAGTACTCAAGATGGGGACAAGAAAAATGTTGTGGCTATCGGTGATGATGCACAAGCAACTGGTTCTCGTTCTATCGCATTGGGCGTAAGCGCTCAAGCTGGTACATTAGAACGTGTACGTGATCGTAGTGTTTATAAAGATAATCCTGAATTAATCACTAAACTTAAAGCTCAAAAAGAAGTAACTGATGCTGTAGCAATCGGTAGCGAAGCAAGCGTACAAGAAAACGAAGGCTTAGCTCTCGGTAGCAAAGCAACAGTAAATAACGTTCGTGGCGTTGCGTTAGGTGCTAATTCTGTAACAGCTGCTCCGGTAAGCACTGCTAGTGAAAAGATTAATGGTTTGACATATAACTATGCCGGTGGTACTGCTGATTCCACAGTTAGCGTTGGTAACAATTCTACAAAACGTACAATCACTAACGTAGCTGCTGGTCGTGTGAATGCACAATCTACAGATGCTATTAATGGCAGCCAATTATATGGTGTTGCTAATGCAGTGGGTAATGTAGCTAACAGCACTAAGAATATCTTAGGCGGTAATGCTCAGGTTGACCAAAACGGTACTATTACCATGACTAATATTGGTGATACAGGTAAAAATACCGTTCATGAAGCTATTAAATCCGCAAACTCCGGTTGGGAACTTCAAGTTAATGGCCAAAAGGTTAAAGACGTAAAAGCTCCAAACCGTACAGTGAACTTTAAAGCTGGTAAAAATATTGCATTAGAAGGCTCCGGAGACAATGTTACGGTTGCAACAGTTGATAATGCAAACTTCAACTCCGTTACAACTGGTAACGTATCTATGAGCAAAAACGGTATCAATGCTGGTGGGTATCAAATTACTAATGTACAATCTGGTGGCGATACATTAACAAATGCGGCTAATATCGGTGATATCTCTCGTATTGCGGCTAAATACGATAAATACTTGCAACGCGGTACAGCTAGCTATGAAGCAAACGGTAACGGCAAAATTAACATGACCGGTACAAACGGTTTGACTGCTGAAGTAACAGGTTTGAAAAATACTTATGTTACATCTGGTACAGTATCCAATGACGGTAAGAGATTGACATTGACACGTAATGATAATCAAA
>ERZ773050.616-NODE-616-length-20266-cov-6.037752_pt1 | contig 20266 bp, 24 predicted proteins | sample MGYA00580632_ERZ773050 | MGnify/ENA primary metagenome ERZ773050 (study PRJEB29015, sample SAMEA2738123) | human oral metagenome | biome: human oral; feature: human-associated habitat; material: saliva | place: China | collected 2166 ... | reverse complement strand
ACACGTTGGAGCCGGAGTACTTCGACTACGCCATGCGCGAAGCTCTGCTCAACGCCTGCGACTTCGACTGGTCAAAAATCGATGTCTCTGTCTTCGGCTCCCTGTTCCAGTTGGTCAAGTCGAAGGAAGCCCGCCGTGGCGATGGTGAGCACTACACCTCGAAGACCAACATCCTCAAGACCATCGGACCGCTCTTCTTAGACGAGCTACGCGACCAAGCCGACAAGCTAGTGTCTAGCCCCGCCACGCCAGTGCGCAAGTTAGAGGAATTCCGCGACTCACTGGCTACCCATATTTTTTGCGACCCGGCGTGTGGGGCGGGAAACTTCCTGCTCACAGCGTATAAAGAGCTGCGCCGTATTGAAACGGACCTTATTGTGGCTATCCGTCAGCGTCGTGGCGAGACTGGCATGTCGCTGAATATTGAGTGGGAGCAGAAACTGTCGATTGGGCAGTTCTACGGCTTCGAGTTGAACTGGTGGCCGGCAAAGATTGCCGAGACGGCGATGTTCCTGGTGGATCATCAGGCGAATAAGGAGTTGGCGAATGCGGTGGGGCGTCCGCCGCAGCGTTTGCCTATTACGATTACCGCCCACATTGTCCACGGAAACGCTCTCGCCCTGGACTGGACGGAAGTTCTGCCCGTGGCGGCGGGGGAGACGTGCATCTTCGGCAACCCGCCGTTCCTCGGGCACGCGACAAGAACAGAAGACCAAGCTAACGAGCTACGCGAGCTGTGGGGAGCAAAAGATATTTCCCGCCTGGACTACGTCACTGGGTGGCACGCTAAGTGCCTCGACTTTTTCGAAAACCGGAGTGGGCGCTTCGCGTTTGTGACCACCAACTCGATTACCCAAGGCGACCAAGTCCCCCGACTCTTCGGCCCCATCTTCAACGCAGGGTGGCGTATCCGCTTCGCGCACCGCACATTCGCCTGGGACTCCGAAGCCCCTGGTAAAGCTGCTGTCCACTGCGTCATCGTCGGATTCGACCGTGCCCAGGACCCGCGACCGAAGCTGTGGGACTACCCCAACGTAAAGGGCGAGCCTGTAGCCGTTCCAGTCGAGCGCGCGATTAATGGGTATCTCGTCGACGGGGCGAATGTACTCGTCGAGAAGCAAAAGAAACCCCTGTCGCCGGAGCTGTCACCTGCAGTGTTCGGAAATATGGCACGAGACGGCGGAAACCTACTAGTCGAAGCCGACCAGTACGAGGAGGTCATGTCAGACCCCATCGCAGCGAAGTACGTGCGCCCGTTCCGTGGCTCACGCGAGCTGATGCACGGACTCGAACGTTGGTGCCTGTGGCTCGATGGGGCTAACCCCGGCGATATTGCCAAAAGTCCGATTCTGAGACAACGACTGCAAGCGGTGGCGGAGTTCCGCGCCGCTAGTAAAGCAGCCAGCACTCGAAAGATGGCCGATACACCTTACCTGTTTGGTCAGCGTTCTCAGCCACAAACCGACTATCTTTGCCTGCCTAAAGTTGTGAGTGAGCGGAGAAAGTACTTTACAGTTCAGCGATATTCCGCTGACGTGATTGCTTCGGACTTAGTCTTCCATGCGCAAGACCCCAATGGACTTCAGTTCGCGTTAGCCTCCTCGTCAATGTTTATCACCTGGCAAAAGACCGTTGGTGGACGTCTTAAATCTGACCTGCGTTTTGCGAACACACTGACGTGGAACACGTTCCCTGTCCCAGAACTGGATGAGAAGACGCGCGAGCGGATTATTAAGGCTGGGCAGAAAGTCCTCGACGCTCGCGCCCTGCACCCGGATCGTTCCCTCGCCGAGCACTACAACCCGCTGGCCATGGCACCAGAACTGTTGAAGGCGCACGACGCGCTCGACCGGGAAGTGGATAAAGCAATGGGGGCGGCGCGCAAGCTGACCACCGAGCGTCAGCGCCAGGAGCTGCTGTTCGCCAACTATGCGAAACTCACCAACAACTAGATTTTAATCTGGAGGTTTGCGCCCCAGGGAAGTTGCTTGAACAGAAAAGGAGGATTGCACGCTGGACAGGCAGCTCCGGGACGTCATTTTACGATAGCGCCTGGATTGCTTCCCCGATTTCACGGATTAGGCTGGCAGCTACTTCCGACGAGAACACGGAAAAGGTTGGGGTTGCCCTTCCTAAAGCAGAACGCTATCCTCAAGGGTGTGGAGTTGATCTTCGTTGAGAGATGAACATCAACTCGGCCCGCACTGTAGCTACTGGCAGGTGCGGGCCATTTTATTTCTTCTGGGGAGCTGCATAGATAATCGTAGAGTGCGGCTTCAAGTAGGTCTCGAAGTAGTCCCCGGTTTCGTTTCTGCCCTTGTGCGTAATCTGACGTCGGTAGGCCATACAAGTTATATCCGGAGCCCATAGAAGCTGCTCATCGGATGGACTAACCCAAGCTACGCCTACCTCATGAGGAAAGATGCCCTCCTGCCTGAGCCTCCTAATCAGACGCCGATCCCGATTATCGTCAACTTGTCTTAATCGCTTTTCGAAGATGAGCCCTGCCGGAGGATTATCGCGTGCGCTCCCGTAGATGTGCTCTACCAGAGACCTTAAGCAATCTCCCCTAGCCTGCTCAAGGTCTCTCCCAGACTGCAGGGGAATTTCAACGGAAACAAGGTGCTTGTCTCCCCAGGAGTCGAGCTGCTTCAGCATCTCGACGGTACGGTACTTACCTTCAGAGGTGCGGAGTTCATCTGTTGTGTGCCAATGATCCTTCTCCGAAATATCGCGAAGAGTCTTGCGGGTTCCCTCAAGATCCCCATAGCTAAGCTTCACTGCTGCCAAGATATAAAAGGACCCGCTCTCGTATTCGTCAGGCACCGAGTACGACTCATCGAGGTAAAGAAAGGCGTCATCATCAGATGCACCACCGTACAGCCTCACCAAAGATGGGTGTAGATGCTCTTTCATGACATTCTCCTCAGATGATCTACCTAGCTTGATTGATTCCTCCAGAAACTAGGTTACTGGCCGTAGGCCACGCTCAGATAACTCAGTATGCACAAGCAGAACTCAAAAAATTGCGTAAAACCCACCAAAGGAAGAAAGCCGCAGGGCGGTCTACCCGATCGCGCATCGAACAATTCGTTAATGATCTTTACATTGAAACCGGCACACTTCCTACATGGCGACAGATCCAAGAAGAGACGGGCACCTCTCGCTGAACGGTCGCTTACCACATGGCTGAACTCAGGAAGCGCGGAGACATTCCTGAGTAATAAAGGGGGTGCAATACCGTAAGCAATATACGGTTCCCCCTGCCCTCTTGGGCAGTTAGTTAGAACCTCATTTGAGAAAACCTTGATGGGGAGGGGAATCTTACTGGCTTCTCTTGTTCCGTGGATATGCCAGAAAAAAGTGACCTATGACAAGAACACCCTTACCATCCATCTGGGGGCTGGTTGTTGGTCTCCTTGTTGTGCAGTGATGGGCGAGTCTGAAGGGCGTCGTCCATCAACCGTTCGGTGATCTCCTCGAACGCATCGCGGATAGTCGCAATCTCAAACTCTGCGGTTAACTGCTCCCAATGCTGGGCTTCCAGGCAGGGCAGTTCTGTCCCGTAGCGTTGCGCCACACCTTTACAACGTTATAGCGGTGAAACGTTAAACAACTATAACGTTTTAACGTTGTTATTGTGACGTGCGGTTATTCCGATCCACCGCCGCGAGTTGATCGAAGATGTTGTCGCTCTCCGTCAACAAACCCAGCAAGGTCGTGAGATCCTCGCGTCCCTGGAAGGCGACCTGCCCACCGCTGAAGTCCTCGACGGTGACTGCATCGATGGGGTGAAAGTCCTCTGGATCACCCCTACCCACGCCGCCTGTGATGAAACCGCCTTTCGGCATGCCCTAGCCACCGCCTACAAGCTCCGGGAAGCAGGAAAGAAAATGACCGCGCGGCGATCATTGATTCCTACGAACGCGCCTACAATATCGCCCAAGCCGTTGATGCTGACTACGGCGAGCCAGATATGCTACCAATGCGAGACTGTCTCACAATGGCGCGGCGTGTGCGGGGCTACGTCCTCGATAGCAAACGCCGCAACAGCGCTGGAAGCTCTGTAGGGGGTTCTGGCAGCGCTATAGCCCATGAACGCAAGGCGCTGGCCACCATGGGACGCAGAGGCGACCAAAAGGCCGCAACAGCGCTGGAAAACGGATCCCAACGGGGACTATGCACAAGGGACGAGGAACGAAGGCGTGTGTGTTAGCGGTTGCTGCGGAGTATTTAGTCGAGACCGGGGTCCTCCCAGCTGGCTGAATAATCGGAAGGCGACTTGAATCGCGCTTGCGGTTCTCAAACACCTTGCTGTGTAGCACATTTCCAGTTCCCGCATTGGATGGGCAAACGCGCCAGCGAATTATCGACACGGGTCAACTTGTGCTACAAGCGCGATCAACACCCCGAGCGTTCACTGGCGGAGTATTACAACCCGCTTGCTCTTGCTATGTCGCTTGAGCTCGTGAAAACGAAGGCACACGAGAAGCTAGATCGCGAGGTTGATAAGGTGTTTGGCGCTCCCGCAAACTTACGACTGAACGGCAAAGGCAGGAATTGCTGTTCGTGAACTACGTTGGTTTAGCAAACTAGGCTTAGTCAGTACGTGGCTGTCTGTGCGCGATCGAGGGTAAATATGTGCACCCTGACCTGCTAAAATGCGAAATTGTCGGAGTGTGATGCCTGGATGTGTCTTTTTGGGGTAACCCCAATTACACCCACCGCCAGCGCTTAAGCCCTCGAAACTCAAGCAATATTCAACATCGGGGACACCAGTCTATCTATCCTCAAGCCTTCCGCATTAGAGATCTTATTATGATGACCAGAAGCCGAACCGATATCCCTGTACTATCGTGAGGTATCCTCAGTAGTCAATACTGACCAGTTGCTACATAAGAAAGGTTCAGAAATGGGTGCGAAGCCCGTAAATAAAATAGCAGTAATTTTGGATCCTACCTTGGAAAAATGGCAGATCCTCAATGTCACATCCTTTTTAATCAGCGGAATCACTCATCAGAACCCTTCTCTAATCGGCGATAATTATGAAGATGGCCAGGGGAATATCTACTTGCCGCTCCTTGGTCAACCGGTCATGGTTTACTCTGCCGACCGTGATAAATTTATCGAAATTCTGGAAAAATGCCATGCTCGCGAAATTCATCCCGCAATCTTTGCTCGTGGTATGTTTAGCACTAGCAACGACCTGGACAATCGAAATATTGTTAAAAATGTTGACGCAAAGGACCTTGATCTTGTTGGGCTAGCACTATGTTCTAACCGAAACAAAGTCGATAAAATCGTTAAGGGATGTGCGCTGTTCAAATGATGAAAGTTGCTATAGGTAAATTCTCCTCCCTAATTGACAATCCTTATGCGAACCTGCTGATCACCATGGTGTTTTTTGCTAGCGCGTTTACGAGCTCTAAAGTCGTAGTTGGACATATGCCCCATGATGCTGCTGCTGCGCTGAGATTTTTGGGTGGAGGAATTATCTTGGCTATCGTTCTAGCCATTTCGAAGGACCACTTTGTTATCAGCCCCCACAATTTTATGCGCTGTGCTATATCTGGATCGATAGGGGTGTTTGTCTACAATCTCCTATTTTTCCAAGGGGTTAATCTTGCTCCAGCAATAGATGGGGCTCTCATTGTTCCTGTGCTTAGCCCACTTTTTACCTTTATTATTTTAGTGAGTCTAAAGAAAGAGACGCCCACCTTCGCTAAAGTAGTCGGTCTCTCCCTTGGGGTAGTTGGAGCAGTTATTTTTGTTGGAAATCAAGGGGATGTTGCCGCATCGGGTAATAGATTTATCGGTGATCTTGTTTTCCTTGCGGCGGCGATTAGCTGGGCGTTGTATGGAATCGTGTCAAAAAATATGCTTCGTAATATTACGCCATTACAGGCTACCACATGGTCAACTATCTTCGGGTCGATCATGCTCTGCGCTGTTTCAATTCCCAGTTTTTCGAAGATTAATTGGGGTGCCATTCCTCCGGTTGCAGAGTGCAATCTGATTTTCCTGGCTGTTGGCCCCACAGCGATTGCCTACCTTTTCTACTATCGAGGTCTTGGCAAGGTTACCCCTACTACGGCTACGCTGATGATGCTTTCTGTACCAGTGTTCGGTGCGGTATTTGCATTCCTCTTTCTTGGTGAGATAATAGTGGGATGGCAGATTGTGGGAGCATGTTTATTGCTTACTGGTGCGTTTATTAGCCTCGTATCACGAAAGACGTAGAAGAATTCATGCTTCGCATAAACACTCATGAAATAACCACAAATCAAGCAAGCTTGCTCCGTCAAGTTGATGAACACCCAACCGCGTTCTGAGCTGGCTGGCTTCTGAGTAGAAGGCGGCTTGCTGATCCAATACTTGTTGATCAGTGACCACAGTGTCAAGACATAATTCCTATTGATACATTGGCGAATGATGGGAGCGCTGTTGCTTTAGGGTGTGGACATGAGTAATGAAACAGACCTGTCACTTTCACTTGAGGTAGATGAACACCAGCACGTTATGACCGGCCAGCTGGTGAGGTATGCCCGCGTGAGCACGATCGACCAGAATCTGGATGCACAGGTCGCCCGCCTGCTGCAGGCGGGCACAACCGAGATCTACAAGGAAAAGACCAGTGGGCGCGACACGTGAGCGTCCACAGCTCGAAGAGATGCTCCGCTATCTATGCGCAAGGGCGATCAGCTGATCGCCACGAGCATGGACAGGCTGGCGCGGTCTTTTCTTGATCTGCACACCATCGTCAACGACCTCATTAATCGGGGAGTGTCGGTGAGGTTCCTCCGAGAAGGGAAGCTGTACTCGTCCAAAAATGACCCAATTGCCGCCCTGATGCTCGGTGTGAGTAGGGCTACACTATACCGGTATCTATCTTCGGCTCCGTGAGGGTAAAAATGCGCAGCCTACCTAGGGCGAACTGCAGCAGAGTAGTCCTGCCACGGAAGCCTGGTGGGCTTCCGTGGCATAGGAAGAGAGTCAGTGCTGACCGTTTAGGGACTAGGCTTCGCCGTCCGAGTTGGTCTCCTTGTTGCGCAGTGATGGGCGAGTCTGAAGGGTGTCGTCCATCAATCGTTCGGTGATCTCCTCGAACGCATCGCGGATAGTCGCAATCTCAAACTCTGCGGTTAACTGCTCCCAATGTTGGGCTTCCAGGCGGGGCAGAACTGCCCACAAAGCCATGCGGAGGAAGTCACCACGACTACGCCGAGCACGCTCCGCTAGCGCATCCAATCGCTCTACAAGTTCGGGTTCCACCCGTACCGAGATCACCGGTCCACGCCCCACCCAGTTCTTCTGCTTCCGTGTCGCCATAGTCACTCCTTGTCCAAGTTTCCTTGCTAAGGGATATTTGTAAACAATGTTTACAGTGAGTCGGCGCGGAATGGAAGACCTGTTCCGGAAAAACGCCGAGGATGCTTGAGCATTACTCGTAAACAATGTTTACAAGTAGTGCTCAACGACGCTGCCGCCTGACCACGGCTCACAGCAGTCACCCAGCAAGGCATGTTTCTGTTCTAAAAGAATCCGGGAAGTTGTCGATGAAGAGACCCTCAGCTGACGGCGTCACCGCAGGAAAAGACTAATAATTTGGTTATGTGACCCCCACCGCACCAGCGTAAACGCTAGTGCGGTGGGGCCTTTTCATAATGTGGGCTTGTTGTCGCGGATATGGTCAGCATCCAGTTGTTCTGCAGGGTGCTGATCTTCCTGTTCTATGCCCTGATCTGCAGTTTTTCCGGTTTTGTGCACTGAATTGAGGCCATCAGGTGTGGCCACCAAGTCAATCAGACTCATCCCCTGCGCGACTTTACTGCTGCGCACCGCGGATTCCTGCGCGGCCGCGTCGCCTGTTTCAACACCACGGCCTCGCGGCGGCGGGGCAGCGGGTGCGGCGTCGCCAAGAACCCTGTCAATTAGGCTCCTGCCCTGCAGGGCCTTGGCACTCAGCTTTGGTGAAGCCTCACCAGCTGGTGCTTGCGGGGGTGCTGTGAGCTCGGCATAAGCTTCCCGCAACCACACATCCAGCTCACGATCACTACTCGCCAGCATCGGCGGCGGCTGCATAACACTCGGCGAGGTAGCAGGCAGCTTGGTGCGTAGCCGCCAAGCCATCACCGCGCCATCATCGCGGGCGCCGGTCATATCCCAGGTTGCCCATCCCATATGTGGCCGTGGATCAATGCCGTTTTCCAGCATGGTTTTCCATGCTTGCTGAACCTTATCGGCACCTTCATCGCTCCACCACGGGCGTCGATAGGCAGCGAATGTGGCATCGATAAACGCATCTATTGCGCCATCAACAGCGTAGGCGTAAAGATCACGGCGACGCTGCAAAGAATGCGCTTCCGCCCACTTGGTTGCGCGCGTCTCCCGAGCGGTGCGCTGACGATTATCCCGAGACAGTGCCAACTCAACAACATCACGGGCCTCCAACGGTCCGGGATTGCCGGCCAGGTGGTCATGCATGTCTTCGGCTGACTCATCCACTGGAGTTTCCGTCACCGCCCAGATGTGGTTTTCTTTCGCTCCACGGGTCAGGGCGACGTAGAGCCCAGCACGGCTGGTGGAGGCATCAACAACCGCATGCGTGGTGTCCACAGTAGCCCCTTGGGATCGGTGAATTGTCGCAGCATAGCCCAGGTGACAACTATGAGACACATAGGTGCTGTCTAACTCCATATTGTGGCCTTTATTCAGGTCACGAACCTGCAGACTGCCATCATCGCCAATAGCAGTGACGACGAACATCTGCCCGTTGATCACCCGGCCTGTGCATCGTTCACGGCCGTTGTCGTCGGTGGTCCAGAACTTCTGGTTTGTCCGGGCAATGATGATGTCACCAACACCGGCAACGTCACCGTGGGCTAGGGGAACTTCGACTGAATCATCCACAATGCCCTGTTCGATGCGGTCGGCGCGGATCATCTCGTTTATGGCATCGACGTTGGTGTTGGTGGCGGCAATGATTAATGATCGACGACCACGGTTAACATCAGCAAGGTAGGCATCAACTGCAGCTGTGAGCATCTGTGCGCGGCTGCCGCCCTCTAGCCAGCCGCGTTTGTCGTAGAAGTCGATGGCGCTGGTCCTACCGAGTCGGAGTGTCAGGCTCGCATCAGCCTGTTCGGTGTCTTTGCCTTTGGAAAACCGCATCACATCAGTCAATTCCGCTGTTGGTGCGGCGTTGCACATTGCTCCGAACAAACCACCGTTGCCAACAGCGTCGAGCTGGTGAGGGTCACCAACAAACCGGACTATTGCTCCTGCTTCGCGGGCAATGTCACAGAGCATGGAGATGTTCTCGGTGGTAGCCATGCCGGCCTCATCAACAAGAAGCATGTCCCCAGCTGAAATTTGCATCGGTAGTTCACTGAGCGTGTGGCCACGTCGCCATGGGTTCCGACCACTCCAGGTGAAGGTGAGCTGATCAATGGTGGTGGCATCGATGCCGATTTCCTCGCCCAGAACCTCCGCCGCAGCGGCAGATGGCGCCAGGCCGATGACGTTGCGGCCCATTTCCTGCCACACAGCGGTAACGATCTGCATGGAGGTGGTTTTACCGGTACCCGCGGGGCCCACACCTGTGGCGGCCAAGGTTCCAGCATTGAGAAGATGCCGGGCAAGTTCAGCCTGCCCAGTGTTAAGCGACCAGCCTTTTGCGTCACTGTGCTGCTGTAGCGCCTTATCAACCAGCGCGTTAGAGGCGAACACCGCAACCGGTTCCGTGACCGCCTGAACCGCGTTGTCCTCGGCGGCAAGGATGGACTTAGTGGTGTACTTCTCGGATCCTAGGCGCCGATCCACGGCTTTACCATCTGCGCGAATGAGGTGCTTTGGCAGGTTGAGTGGTTCGGCCGGGGTGAGTGCGACGGCTTTATCCAGCGCGGCCGTGATGATCCTATCGCGCACCGTATTCAGTTCGTCGGCGGTGTGAAATCGGTAGCCTTTCAGCACAGTTGATGCGGCAGTGTCGAGGTGATGGCGGCCGAAGAAAGATCGCTTGTCGGTAACCCGACGCAAGATCTTATCGGCGATCTCATCGATAAACTCCTCATTGTTAGTGAGGAAGAACTTGCGTTGGTCCTGCATTGGCTTATCAACCAGGGCGCGGACCTGTTGTAAAAGCTTGTCGCCATCAGCGGTGTCTAGCACCTCCCCAACCCAGTTATCCCGAAGCGCAGCTAGTGATTCAGCGGGTTTTTTCGCGTCACGGGTGTCTAAAATGGCTTGCTGCCACATGTTTTTCTGCGTGAGTTTATCTGGTTGGCGGCCATATTTTTCGGCATACGCTGCCAAGTACTGCTGATAGATGGGGCGTGCTAAGGCGCGGCGTTTCGAGAAGGCTTCGATCAACTCCTCAGGGATGCCATCGATCTCCCAGACACCCTCTTTGGTGTTTTCCCGCGCGCGTTCAACCATCGACAAGCCCATTTCCTCATCCAAAATGCGATGCAGCGCGGCGTCATAGCGGGCAGAAATAGCCTGGTGATGCATGAACAAGGGCTGCCCATCAAGGGCCAGCCAGGTACCATCCTCGGCCTGGACTTTGTTGGAAACAAGGACATGGGAATGCAGATCAGGATCCCCTGCGCGGGTATCGAAGTGAGTAAACTCTGTGGCAATAATGCCCCGCGTAGTGACCTGAGCGATGCCTTTTGCTCCTCTGCGGGTACGGGCAACCTCGGTATCAACGAAGTCTAAGGCTTCTGCGACGGCACGGTGATGACATGCTGCGATCTTGCTGGCAGTGTCCTCATCAGCCAATGCCCACAGCACAGAAACACTCTTAGCAGGTGAAAATGTAAGGTCATACCCAGCCACTGCTTGGCGAACCTGCTGTTTTTGTTCATTAACCCATGCAACGATGTCCTCACCGCTGGCATGCGTGTATCCGGTGGCTTCGACGTAGTATTTCCGGCCGATTTTCACTGCTAATTCAGACCGTTCAGCATCAGTAACCAAGCGTTTTTCTTCACGAACAATGGCGTTCTCAGCGGCTCTTAGCGCGTTGAGAACCGGAACATCGTTGGTGTAGACCGGGAACTTTCCACCAAGCTTGCAGTCGTCGAAACTCACCCCAAGTTCCAGCATCTCGTCGGTTTGGGGGTGCATCCCCAAGCCGTAGAGGGCGGCCATGTGATCGGCTTCTACGACCGCACCACCCACAATAGTATCGGAATTGAAGCCTGCTAGTCCTCGACCTCGCCACCGTCCAGGTGGGGTGCCTTTCGCCTGGTAGTATCCGGCTAGTTTTCCGGTTTCTGTGCTGGCATCATAAGCGTCGTTGGTGGCCACAGAGCGCAACAGGTACGTGTACCCGTCGCCTGCGTGGACCGCCCGGAAGCTCATCATAGCGGTCATCATACCGCTCGATGACCACGGTTTTCAACCGTTTTCGCTAAAAGTGCATACTGTGTATTTCATCTTTACTCAGAAAAACAGCTTTTTCTGAGTACGGTCTGGTGGTAAGCAGTACGTGTGCTTATGCTTGAAGTTATGACGGCAAAGAGGGCTTCTGGGAGTCAGACAGCACGACAGAAAGCGGCAGTCATTAAGGCTGCTCGCTTGGAGAAAGAAAAGCAGATCATGGCGGCATTGCTTGCTGGTTTGGAGGCTTTGGAGGAGCGCAGTCAAGCTGAGAAAAAACTCGCGTTAGCGGTTTCTCAAATGCTTGATCTGGGCGAGGCTAAAGCCTCCATCGCAAGGGACCTGGGGCTTTCATCATCGGAGATGAAGAAACTAGAGGCACTGCTTGCTTCCAGTGAAGTCGCTAAAGGTGAAACTTTAGACACTCAAGCGAGTGTGATCGACGCTAAATCATCCTCATAGCTTTGGTGTGGATGCGCAGATATGGGGTCCATGCTTGATCTGGGAATAGCTGCCCCTGTACGACTGCACATGAGTAGTGGACTGTGTGATGGGTTTCAGCCTGAGCAGCCACGAACTATTGCGACGACTACTCCGACGAGACTGGCGGGGTGGATTAGGGATGAACTCGCGCCCGTGCTCTAAGGGAATATCTGGTCGATATGTCAGACAAGTCGTTGATGGATTCGAAGTGTGCTTGGGACTCTAAGTAGCGGATTGATATTTTGAGGTACACACCAACGTTGATGACGGCCCCAGTTTCCTACCTTAATGTTGCGGTATACGACTAAGGTCGTTGTGCTCGTATAGCGGGGACTCGGGAATTGTCCTTGATCCATGTCGCGGCATGAGGATCAATGAAGTTCGCCACCATCTGGATGGCGTTATCAACGGAGTCGAGATGTGCGACTTCACGGCGTATATCGCGTTGTTGGACGATTGATTCGTGGTGAGAGCACCTATTTCTCATCTTGTAGACAGTGACTACAAGTTCTTCGAACTGCTGTCTGCTGTTGGGTTTTTTCTCCAAGGTGAAGTGTTCCAGATTTTCCCATCTACTCAAGCGGAACAAAACCTGGGACACTTCATGACGGGCGCAAGTTGGCTACATGCGGAAGTTTCTGACCAACGTGACTACCCCCCCAAAGGCACTTCTATTCTTGGCGGCGACCCTGCGCCAGTTCATAAGTCGTGTCGAGGACGTGGGAATGCGGATCGCGGTATTGTATACGACGGTCGTGTTCGGGGTCATGATTTGGTGGGCTAGAGCAATAATGCTGGTAAGGAGGTGGGGGCTCCGGTTTTGTCTCTCGGCCTTCCTGGCTGTTGGCAGGAACAGTGCCCAGATCTATGTCAGATTTGAAAGACACTGTTTACCCCAAGATCACATCGAGGTGCGGCGAAGGAGTAGAGGTGGTGGAGGACTGGGCCCGCAAAGCCATTCCGGCAATCTCGAGAAACCTTCTGGAAGATTCTGTTAGATCGACATTTTCTTTCCACACGGAATGCAGCACCCGGTCGAGGGCCTTTTCCCTGGTGGGCACCTGAACTAGCTGTCCCGTCCGGAGGTAGCTATCGAGCGCCAACTTGCTGAGGATAGCAGGGCCAATGCCTTCAATGACTGCCTGGCAGATCGCAGAGATACTGTTGAGCTCTAGGAGAGGTTCAGGGCGCTCGGCCCCTACTAGTACATCCAGAAATGCTCGGGTTCCTGACCCTTTTTCCCGTTCGATCAACGGGGTTACTGCTATCTCCTCCAACTCCAGTAAGTGCTTCCGTTGAGCCCATGGATGGTCTACCCCTACTACTGCAAAAAGTTGATCTGTCCATACGGGGACAGAATTTAGATATGCCGGCAGAACAGGAGTTTCCACGAAGCCTAAGCACACCTCTCCTGTCTCAACTGATCCGATTACGTCCGCTGAATTCATGACCCGCAGTTTGGTAGTGACCTCCGGGTACTTTTTTCGGAATGCTCCTATCCAGCCAGGTAGAAGATGTTCGGCGATGGTCATGCTCGCTCCGATTGTCAGCTCCTCGTGGCCGGAGTGAACCAGGGTTTCAGCGCCAATTGTAAGGCGGTCGACTGCCTGGAGTACTTCCCGGGCCCATTCGACAGTCAGTTTTCCTTCTTGCGTCAGGGTCGAACCACGGGGGGAGCGATACAAAAGGGAGTAACCGAGACGGCGTTCCAAGGTCTTTATTGAACGGGAAGCATTCGATTGGGCAACGCCGGCAGCTTGCGCGGAGGCGCTCAAGCTGCCATGCTCGGCAACACCGCTGAGCAAGCGAAGCATGCTCAAGTTGAGCCAGTTATCGACGTGAGTCATTTTCGGAGTCATATCAGAAGAGTCTATCTGCATTGGCAAAGTGAGGGCTACTAATATGTTTGACTTGGTGCCATTCTGAAGGGCATGAAACGGAAACCTTTACTCAGAACCCACACAGATACCCGCTCTCCTAATATAAAAACCGCTAACGATTTATCCCCGCTGCAAACCGTTGGGGAGAAAGTCGTCAAGATACTACCCGGTATCATTGTGGCCTTAATAGGCGCTGTACTGGCCTGGATGGGTGCGCGTTTCTTCCCCGGGGTCAGCGCACTACTGATCGCCATTCTTTTAGGGGTCTTATGGCGGAATTTGGCCCCGGTGCCTGCTGCCCTTGCTGATGGCATGGCTTTTTCCGCCAAGAGGCTCCTGCGGACGGGCATTGTTCTCCTCGGCTTCCAACTATCTTTGTCCTCGATACTCGACTTGGGATTTGGAGTTCTTTTTGTTGTCATGATGTCTGTGGTGGGAACATTTTTCATCACCCTCTGGGTGGGCAGGCTTATGGGTATTAGCCTGGCCCAACGAATTCTTATTGCCTCCGGTTTTTCTATTTGCGGGGCAGCTGCTGTGGCGGCTATGGAAGGTGCGCTCAAAACGAGGGAGGAGGAAGTTGCCACAGCCATAGCACTGGTTGTCCTGTTCGGCACAGTGATGATCCCGCTCATTCCGTTCCTCGGCAGCATATTAGGCCTGCCCGAAGAGGCTGTGGGCATGTGGATTGGGGCTTCGATCCACGAAGTAGCTCAGGTGGTGGCTGCTGGCGGTGTCGTAAGTGGGGCAGCCTTGACGGTCGCTGTCACGGTCAAGCTGGCTCGAGTCATTACCCTTGCGCCAATTATCGCCGGAGTTTCCTATTTCATGCGGCACCGGGGAATGGAAACCGGGGGAAAGAAGCCTCCGATCCTTCCTCTCTTTGTAGGGGGCTTCATTATCGCAGTGTTGCTGCGTACAGCGGATTTCTTACCCGGGGTCTTTTTATCAGCGATGCAGTCTACCCAGACCATCTTGTTAGCTGCCGCAATGTTTGCGCTGGGGTTGGGTATCCATATCCGCAGTCTCCTCCACGTGGGGGTAAAGCCGGTGTTTCTTGGTTTCTTTTCCACAGGAGTCATTATGGTTATCTCGCTGGCGGGTGTATATCTCTTTGGAGTTCCATAATCTTTCTGTTATAAGTGCTAATTATGACTAATCGAAAAGCATTTGGATGATCCGGAACGAGCCCGACCCCTGGAAAGTAGACACAGGGATCTAATCAGGAAGCAGATATCAGGATAGCGGAACTGCGCTATCCTGGAATTTTCGGCAAGCTCTGCTGTCCCCTCCCGCCGATAGTATCGAAGAAAAACAAGGGAAAGTAGGGGCTCATGGGACAAGACGAGATCCTCTGGGAGCCGGTCTGGGATTTCTCCCAACCTGGTGAGCCCCCCATTCCAGCCACACTGCCTTACAGTCTGGACGATACCACGTATATCAGCTGGTTGAAGAAAAATTTCCGGTTCGTCCTGCAGTTGTGCCTGCCGATTCATGGCCCCAACAACGAGCGGGTGCTGTGGCGCGACCTTGCTGTTGAATTGGGCCGCGATTTCCATATTGGCGTAGATTTTTTGGGATACCGTCAATGTCACTGATAAACGTACTCAGCGTGAACTGGTGTCCCGGGTGGAAGAGCCCTATTTCGGGATGATTGATATCGGGACCTGGCAGTCCTTGCGACAGATTTTCGGGTTACCAGATGCGGGGATCTGTTACGCCGACTTCCTGATGTATTCACCCGGACAAGCTGGCCCCGTACCTGACGAAGAGGATCACGTCCGTAGCTCACCGGAGGGATACCGGTATTTTATAGGTCGTTGCTTGGGCGAAACGACGGAGGGGGCCTTCATGACCGACTCGGGAACGAGCTGTTGCTGGGTAGAAGGCGAGTGGTTTATCGCGGTGGATGTGGACCTTACCCGCGGGATAATCTGCTACAACTCGCCGGACTATACCGCTGCGCTTTCCGCAAGCGAGGAACTGGAGACCTACCTACTCTGGTCGCCGATCCCAGACAGCAACACCCTTCCATCGCTCTAGATGTACTGTCCCGGTAGGTTGGAAACGGCCTGTGCGGGACAGTACAGCTAGGACACTTCAGCCGCGCGAATCAATAGATTCGCTTGCCACAACCACACCCCCACCTATGCCCGCATTGGACACCCTTCCAAGAAAGACGGCTCGTCTTGCGCAGCCTGAGACCTGCGCAGATTTACCAACACGAAACAGGGGCACACTAAGCAATTAGCTTTCAGCGCACCCCCTTGCCCCCTAAATGTACAACTTGTACATTTAGGGGTATGGAAACAAAGTCGGTGTCCTCCAGCCAGTTTCGTCAATACCAAAGCCAAATCCTTGAAGAAGTACAGCGCGCGCCCGTCAGGATCACCAGTCGAGGAAAGCGTGCCCGCGCCGTCGTCGTCTCCCCCTCATTCTTTGATCGAGCTTTGGAAGCACTAGAGGATCAAGAGGACATCCGCGCTGCCGAAGTCGCCCGGGAGGAAGCCGAGGAAATCTCGCATGATGACCTCAAAAAAGAACTCGGACTAGCCTAGCCCCCACATGGCCAGCCCCACCTACCGCATCACCTATAAGGGCTCCGTCGCTAAGGAGCTACGCAAAATCGATAGGCAGACACAAAAACGTCTCCTTGCTGCAATCGAAGGCTTAGCCACCAACCCCCGGCCCGATGGCGTCAAGAAACTAAAAAGTAAGTACGACCAGTACCGTATTCGCGTCGGTAACTACCGCGTAGTCTACGAAATCGCAGACGGGCAACTCCGTGTGCTTGTCCTGCGAGTCGCCCACCGAAAAGATGTTTATCTCAGATAACCCACAGCCGCTGTCAGCCGCCTCTCCCTCATGTCCCAAAGTTCCACCCCAAGCGTATAGAGATATCGCTACAATGTGAGTGTGTGGGTCGCTGGGGGTGTGTCCACACGCTCCCTGCCAAGCCGCACCCCAAAAGCACGGCAGGGAGTAACCCTTTTTAGTCCCCAGTGGTATATCTCCGCACCTACGGCCGCTCATCCACCTGGAGCGCGCTGCGCAGTAACGGTACCGCCTCGTTGGAATGCTACGCAGTAACTGTCCCGCTTTTACGCAGTAACTGTCCCGCTGAAACTTATATAAAGCTTATTTTTCTGAGATTTAACTAAAATGCCTGTTCAAGGCTGCGCAGTAACGGTCCCGCCCCGTTGGAACGCTACGCAGTAACTGTCCCGCTTTTACGCAGTAACGGTCCCGCTTTTACGCAGTAACGGTCCCGCTTTTACGCAGTAACGGTCCCGCCCTCTCCAGAAAAACACTGGTCAAACCCCGTAAATTCGCATCTCCCTGTAATACTTATAGTTGCTGCAACTACTCTTCACGCTTCCTGGAATTTATGGATTTTTGCAAGGCTACAGGAATAGCGCCTAGCAAAAATATCGATAGTGTAATCACCATCCCGATTAAATATGCAACCCAATCAATTGATGAGTTGAACGAGACAAACGCTAGCTCCCGTCTGGGGGTTAAGGCCACCAGAACAAAGACTGGCCCCCATATCAGCATTCCAGCTGTTCGTCTTTGGTTGCCTAACAATATGTAAAGGAGAAATGCCAACCCAATTACCACAGGTATGAACTTATATGCTTCAAACATTGTGCACCTTTCAATGTATTTTTTAGCGGATCATATCATCTGATCATGATGATGCGATTTGTCGATTATATACTTTTATCGTGTTTTTTTAATATGCGGCGAATTGTTCTGTCGGAGACGCCGAAAAGCTCGGCTATTTCCCTCTGGGTACGCGCCCCTGAGTGGTATTGCTCCACGACAGCCAGTTGCTGATTGAGGGTGAGTTTAGGCTGTTTTCCACGTAGTTTTCCTTTGGCTTTGGCAATCGCCATGCCTTCTCGGGTCCGTGCAGATATAAGGCTTGCCTCGAACTCTGCGATCATGGCAAAGACATTGAACATCAGTCTCCCCGCGGGGTTGCTCGGATCGTAGGTCTCGGACCCGATTTGAAGTGCGACGCCAGTCTGTTCAAGCTCTTGAGCGATGCTGGCGGCGTCAGCGACACTACGTGCAAGGCGATCTAGCTTTGTGACCACCAAGCTATCGCCTGCGCGGCAAGCAGCGAGGGCTTGCCGCAGTCCGGGGCGATCGATACTGCGGCCCGATAGTCCATGATCAACATAAATGCGTTCTGGTGCCACCCCGAGTTGCCGCAGTTGCTTTTCCTGCGCGGCAAGATCTTGATGCTTCGTGGAGACGCGGGCGTAGCCGATTTTCATATACCCCTCCTGTTGTTGGTTTTGACGTTCACTATAGGCGTTTAAGGAGGGTTTTTCGCCTATTTTTTCGCCGGGGTTATACGCCGGTAGTTATGCTGCGGCTTTACAGTTCCGGGTGGTGTCCCGCCAAGGGGCGTTTATCGTTGGTCAAACGCCTCTCGACGGGCAACTTCCTTACGCGTCCTCAACAACCATTTTTGCGACCGCGCCAGAGGAATCGCGTACGTCGTGTGCCCGCGACTTTGAGCACGATGGCACCTGGGAGGTACTTCAGCCACGAGGAAAAGCTGCTATGAAATACAAATAACGTTACAACGTTAAAACGTTATAGTGGTTTAACGTGGTAACGCTATAGTGTTGTTGGTGCGACCTAAGGAGGGTTAACCCATGAGAGTGTCTTTTGTTCACACCAAAGGAGGTGTGGGGAAAACAACCAGTGCGATGATGGTGGCCACCGCGGCCGCTAACACTGGTCGGCCGGTTGAGGTCTATGACACCGACAGGCAAGGCTCGGCAATGCGGTGGGCTGAAATCGCCCAGCAACGCGACGATGAGCTTCCCTTCCCCGTTATCTCCCTGACCGCCCAGCAGCTCCGAGATCTTCCCCCCAGCGACGAGAAGCTTCAGATCATCGACACCCCACCGGGGGAGGCCGCGTCCATTCAGGCGGCCATCGACACCGCCGATCTAATCATCGTGCCCACTGGTGCAGCCCCCATGGACATTGATCGTGTGTGGCCGACGCTCGATGCCGTTGAAGGTCACCCCGTGGGGGTACTTCTGACGGGTGTGCTGATGCACACGCGGTTCTACTCAGAATCGCGTGACGTCTTCGAAGGTCAAGGGGTTGCAACGTTTTATAACGCCGTGCCGCAACGCGAGGAGATCAAGGCCGCTTTCGGAACCACCCCGACACGCCTCCACGGATACGACGATGTGTATCGGGAAATTATCGACATTGAGGAGCTGTAAAACGATGACCAAGCGACCTAGCATCGCTGACACAATGCGCAAAAACCCGCAGTCCAAGAAGTCAAAAGCAGCCGTACCCGTGGCAGAGACCTTCACCGCCAAGCGCACTGACCTTGATCGTCGCACCACGATCTACCTGGCTCATGAGAACTGGGAGGCTCTGAAAATTCGTAGCGTAAAAGAGGGGCGCAACGTCTCTGAGATCATCAACTCGTTGGTGACTGACTACCTCGACAACAAGTAACAGCGGGGGTTAAAGCGGAATAACGGCACGTTAAAACAACAACGTTAAAACATTACAGCGTTAAAACTTCAAAACGTTGGAACGTTAAAGCGTTTAAGCATTGATGCATAAAAACGTTATAGCGGTGAAACGTTAAACCGCTATAACGTTGTAACGGTGTGGCGCAGCACTACGGGGCAGTTCTGCCCACGCCGCAACACACCAAAGGCGTGAAGATAAAACCCCCGCAAGTTACACTGATGTAAGTCAACCAAATGAAAAATGAGCGCCGAACCGGCGGCAACCAGTTCGACGCTCGCTTATCACCCAGTTCACCCTGGGGGAAAGCATGGCCATGAGTTTACAGGCTTACGCGCACAATGCGCACATTAAAACAACGACAAGTGTCGATGGAGACCGTGGCGGGCTGGATAACACCCCAGCATCTGCCAGCGACCGCGACCTGCTTCGCGCCCATCTAGGCCGCGATGTGCTCCACGGTTCCATTGGGCGTGATTTCTCCAAGGCGTATATCCGCAATACAGACGGGTCTAACTCGCCGCGCATGTATCGCTTCGGTACAGAGGCTTTAGGCCGGTGCGAGTACGTCATGCTTACCAACAAGCAGTACGCCGCTGTCCTGGTCGTCGACGTTGATCAAGTAGGAACAGCAGGCGGTGATCCCGCAGACCTTAACCCGTATGTGCGTGACGTAGTGCGCTCGCTTATCAGCCACAACGTCGGGCCGGCGTGGGTAGGAATCAACCCGACTAATGGGAAAGCCCAGTTCATCTGGCTCATTGACCCTGTGTACGCCAACCATGAAGGCAAATCTGCGCAGATGAATCTTCTGGCCGCGACTACGCGCGTGCTGGGTGAGCTTTTAGGCCATGACCCGCATTTTTCCCATCGGTTTAGCCGCAATCCGTTCTATACAGGTAAATCTCCGTCAGCTTATCGTTGGTACAGGCAGCACAGCCGTGTGATGCGTCTAGGTGACTTGATAAGGCAGGTGAGGGACTTGGCCGGGACAGACC
>ERZ773050.613-NODE-613-length-20316-cov-6.523370_pt1 | contig 20316 bp, 14 predicted proteins | sample MGYA00580632_ERZ773050 | MGnify/ENA primary metagenome ERZ773050 (study PRJEB29015, sample SAMEA2738123) | human oral metagenome | biome: human oral; feature: human-associated habitat; material: saliva | place: China | collected 2166 ... | reverse complement strand
GGCCGACGAGGTGCTCACCGACGCCTGGACAGCGACCGAATGGACGCAACCCGAGCGCGTGCCCTCGCGCATCAACGAGGTGGGTTACTATGCGCCGCACGTGAAGTCCATTCGTCGGCCGCTCCGCCTCACGTCGACCGGCACGCTGGCCGTGCAGTTCAACTACCGCACGGGCAACACGCGCCTGAACCTTTGCGGTCTCGAACTCGTGGACGCCACGGGCAACGTGGTGGCCTCCGACTATCACAAGGGCTACACGGGCAATGCGGCCGAAGGCAACGTCTATCGCTTCAATGTGCCCTACGGCGGCGACTTCTCGCTCGTGTACTACGCGCAAGACAAGGACGAAGCCATCACCTCGTCGGGCAACATCCGCCTCGCCCTCACGCAGAGCGACACGCTCCACCTGGCTTCGCAGGCCACCACGCAGCTGCGCGGCACGTGGAGCCGCAACACCACGCTCCACGCCGGCGACGATTGGAAAGTGGGCGCCGTGGTTGGGCTCGTGGCCCCCGGCCAAGCGCGCCGCTCCTTCCTCGCCTACAGCGAACGTGAGCGCGCCGTGCCCTGGCGCGCCATGCCGGCCTACATTTCGTGGTACGAACTCAACATCGACCGCAACAACGACCCGAACTATACGAGCAACATGCACGATTGGCAGTGCGAAGAGGTGGTTCGCCAGTGGAAAAAGAATCTTTTCGAGCCCTATCACACGGCGGTCAACTCCTTTGTGTGGGACGACGGCTGGGATCACTACGGCGACTGGACGTTCTCGCCCAACTTCCCCGACGGCTTCCGCAAAGCCGACGCCCTGGCACGCGAAATGGGCTCGGGCATCGGCGCCTGGCTGGGCCCGGTGGGCGGCTATGGGCAGAGCGGCAACTATCGTCGCGCCTTCTGGAACGGCAAGGGCGGCATGCAGCTCTCCAACCCCAAGTATTACGAAACCTTCACGCGCGCCATCACCGATCTGTGCAACAACCGCGGCTATGATTTCCGCTTCTTCAAGTTCGACGGCATCAGTGCGCAATTCTCGGCCGTGGGTCCCGACGCGGGCACCGTGGGCGAGGAGAACGCCGAGGGCATCATCCGCGCCGAACGCATGGTGCGCGAAACCATCAAGCCCGACATCTTCTTCAACACCACCGTCGGCACGTGGGCTTCGCCCTTCTGGTTCCAATACACCGACGCGGTGTGGCGCCAAGAGGGCGACTACGGCGAAACGGGCAACCAAGGCAGCGACCGCGAGCGCTGGATCACCTATCGCGACGCGCTGGTGCACAAAAACTTCGTGAAGAACTCGCCGCTGTGTCCCATCAACACGCTGATGACCCACGGTTTCATCCTCTCCTCGCACGGGCAGGTGTCGAAAAACATGGACTACGACGGCATCGTGCGCGAGTTGCGCTGCGCCTTCGCCTGCGGTTCGGGCATGGTGGAGCTCTACAACGACTACGCCCTGACCAATTCGATCCGCGGCGGCCGCCTGTGGGGCGATCTGGCGGAGGCCATCCGCTGGCAAAAGAACAATGCCGACGTACTGCCCGATGCACACTGGGTGGGCGGCGACCCCTGGACGGGATCGCGCGCCGAAGTGTACGGTTGGGCGTCGTGGAACGGCCAAAAGGCCACCCTCGCGCTGCGCAATCCCTCGGCTTCTGCCGCCACCTTCCGCACCACGCTGCGCCAGGCCCTCGAAATCCCCGACTACGTGCACGGTAGCCTCATCCTCTCGAAGGCTTTCGGCCGACAAGACGCGCTCACGGGCTTGAATGAGGACACGCCCATCGACATCGACACGCCCCTCACGCTGTCGTTCCCCGCTTCGAGCGTCTATGTCTTCAACGGTCGCGAAAGTTCCGTGCCCGCCGTCGCCGTGACGGGCGTCACGCTCTCGGGCCCCGAGGTGAATGTGGCGCCGGGTCACGAGAAAGCCCTCGTTTGGGACATTGCGCCCGTCGATGCCACCCACACCGCCGTGCAATGGGCGGTGGCCGACCCGTCGATCGCCACGGTAGACAACGGCGTGGTGCGCGGTGTGAAAGACGGTGAGACCACCGTGACCGTAACGGCCGAGGGCGGACACACCGCCACGGTGCGTGTGAAGGTGAGCACTCCGCCTTATGCGATTTCGTTCGATGCCGACGCGACGCAAAGCGGCGAGCGCACCGTGCGCAAGGTGACGCTCACCGATCCCTCCCAACAAACACCCGTCGTCCTCTCGCTCGGCGAGCACCCGAAGGCCTACACCGACCTCACCGCCACCCCCGTCAAGGTGGGAGCCGGCTCGACAGTAACGATTGCGCCCGAGTGGAAAGGCAATTGGATGCACGCTTACGTGTATATCGACCTGAACAACGACGGCAAGTTCGACGCTTCGAGCCCCAACTCGCCCGAAGTGGTGGCCTTCACCTACTATAAGGGACAGGCGAAGGGCGAAAACGGCCTCACCACGCAGGGCAACAAAAACCCGGGCATGACGATTCCGGCCTTTGCCCTGCCCACGACCTACGGCACTTACCGCCTTCGCCTGAAAATCGACTGGGACAACCTCGATCCTGCGGGCAGCACGGCTGCGGGCAACGAGATTTTGAAGAATCGCGGCTCGATCACGGATATTCTCCTCAATGTGGTCGATCCCACGGCGGTCAATGCGCCCACACTTGCCCCCTCCGCCACGGCCCCGGCGGGCAGGGCGGAGGCGGGCAGGGCCTCGGCCTCCTCCTCGCCGCGCACGACGCCCATGGCGCGGGCGGCCGAGCGCGCCCGCCAGTACTCGATGCGGGCCGGGGTGGACTCGGGGTGGTGCTGGAGAGCCAGGAGCTTGCCGACCCGCCAGGCCTGTACCGGGGCCCCGGCGGAGGAGGCGAGCAGGACGGCCTCCTCGGGCAGGCGGACGACGACGTCGTCGTGGGAGACGATGACCGGCAGGCGCGTCCCGCCCCGGGTGGGCACGCCGGCGCGCACGGCCGCCCGCACCGCCTCGTCGACGATCTCGGAGAAGACCGGGTCCTCGTGAGCGGCCTCCGTCAGCTCCAGGTCGACGACGCCGCCCTCGCCGCCGTGCGGGGAGGGGCAGGCGGTGGCGCCGCCCAGGGCCTCGGCCGCGACCTGGGCGCCCAGGCAGATGGCGACGGCGGGCAGGCGCTGCTCGACGGCCCCGCGCAGCAGGGAGCGCACGTCTGCCAGCCACGGGTGCCGGGCGTCGTCGTGCGCGCCCATGGCCCCGCCCAGGACCACCAGTCCGTCGCCGGCGCCGACGGGGCCCGGGATCGCCTCCCCCGCCCAGGGGCGCACCACGCGCAGCGAGGCGCCCTCGGCGAAGAGCCACTGCCCCAGGCGCCCCAGCGGCGCGAAGGCCTCGGGCTCGATCACGGTGATGACCGGGACGGGGGCGGGGTCGGGGAGTGCCGGGAGGATGTCAGTCATGGGGTCATTGACGGTCATGACGGCCCCGGGCGCAAACCGCGCCCGCGGGACGTGCGCGCTCTCACGGCGCGCCGGGCGGGGCGGATCGCGCGGCTCAGTCCCCGCTGTCCCCGCTCCACATCCACCCGCTGATCTCCGCCCAGACAACGGTGGCGAGTGCGGGGGTGAGAGGGATCTCGCGGGAGGGTCCCCGCGGGTCGGCGATCGGCCCCGGGATTTCCTCCACCTCGTAGAGCATGGTCGTGGTGCCAAGGGTCAGATTCTCCCGCACGGGGTCGAATCCGTTATCCCCCAATTCCTCCCGCATTCGCAGCACCATTGTCCATCGGTTATCAATGGCATCGCGCACGAAGACCGATTCCCGGGGCCCCTGAGCAGCAATCTCTCGCATGACGGCGATGGCCGCCTCGACATTCGCGGTGCGCACGGAGGCGGCGAGAGTGTCGAGGACGCGGTCTGGCCCGTCGTTGAGCATGAGGCGGGGCGCCAGGTGGTCGTTGGCAAGGGCGATCTGGGGGACATCGACGTCGTCGCAGGCGTAAAGATGGACACCGTCGACGTCGTACCGTTCAACGGTGCAGCGGGGGGAACCAAGCCATAGGACGATATCGCGGACTGGAACGGGGTCGCGCGGGTCGAGGCGCCTACAGGTGTACCGCGCCCGGGACTCCTGCCGCCCCGCCAGGACGTCGCGGGCCGGCGGAGTAAGGCCGTAATCGTCGATGACGCCGATATCTTCTAATCCGAGGAGAGCGCCGTCGGCATGAGTGGCGCGCCGGGCGATAGGACCGGAGATCATTTTCTGGAGGGTATCCCACTGCAAGACGTCGAGGACGATGACTCCGCTTTCTCTGTCGAAGGAACTCATGCCGTAACCTCCAAGGAGTCGGCGATGACGTTGAACTCGCCGACTCGGGCCCCGAAATCGCGCGTCCGGCACGTGAAAGTGGCCATCCACAGACCGACGCGTCCGGCAACGGCGTCGAGCCATGCGACCTGCACGACGGTGAGCGCCTCGTCATCGAGGATGTAGGAGCCGCAGCGCAGGCGCTCACCACGGTGGCGTCCGCCTGTGGCCACATCCTCGATTACGCGCATGCCGGGGACGGCGTCCGCCATGACACGAACCGAGTCGGATAGCGCTTCGGCGGCATCCTCGCCGGATCCAAGCGGCTCGGCGACGACGATGAGGTTGGGGGCGTAGTCGGGCCCGGGCGTGGCCGGTGTCGCTGCGGCGAGGTAACGGACGGAGGGACCAGCCGGATCGATGAAACCGGGAGGCAGGGCGGAAGGATAAATGACACTCCAATCCCGCGGGAGAATGACATGGACGGATTCATTCATAGCGGCCCTCTCGGTCGACGTCCAGTTCGCCTTCGTCGCGCGGGAGCGCGGAAACGTTTTTTGGATTGTGAAGGTAGTCGTTGAATCTGAAGGCGTCCGCTGCTGCTCGCCCCCGGATGCGGATGCGGGTGCCGATCCGGTGAGTTCCGCGTTCTCAGTGCTCTCCGCAGCCAGTCTGCGCCGCTTCTCGAGTTGGAACTCTGGATACATGAGGTCGGGCAAACTAAAAGGGATCATCCCCACCAGGGCCACGACGAGCAGCAATACACAGGGAAGCGACAGGACCAAGCCCGCCGCGCGCAGTAACGACTGATCCGCACTCTGAAGGAAATTCATGATGCCGCCGATCAGGAACACGGCCCCCAGGGCCGGTTTGACGAGTGCCGTCGTATTTCTTCCCAGATTGGAGCGTGTCGCTTCGGCGGAGCGACGGCAGAACTGCGCATACTTGCAGTCCGAGAACATCTCCAGCCACCATGACCCCAGGCTGTAGCCTCCCAGTATCAGGCAGATGATCCCACCGCCTGTGCTCGGCATGCCATCACCCCGTCACCTTTTGAACCAGCTCGTCAAAGCATGAATGCCATTATGAACAATAGAGGTCGGTGATGCGCCGCCCTCCAGAGCCTCTCGAGCATGTTCACACAGCCGAAGCAACAGCCGAAGTATCCCATCTAATGGGGCCGCCCATTCCCCATCCACTCCTCCCTGAGTGATCCGGCGATTCGGCCAGAATCATACCTCTGCTCGACGTGCGGTGGTAGGGTGCGACGAAACTCATCGGGGCCCGCTGGCGGGGCCCGGCGCCTCATCCGGGAGGAGCGGTGGGCGTAACAGACTGGCTCCGCGCCGCCCACCCTTCCGCATCGGCGACTACGCGGGCGCCGCACCCTCATCGCCGGCGTCCTGGGACGATAGCGGTGGAGCAGGACACGGACGGGTCGTGGTCGGCGGGGCGCGCGGCCGGGCCCGCGGACCGGAGCCGGCGGCGAAACGGGTTGCCGGACGCGCCCCGGGCGGGGGACGATGGGCCTCGCCAACCCGTTCGTCCGAGGAGCCCGACGTGTTCTGGAACCGCAAGCGCGACACACCCATCGCCCCCCCACCGGGGTCCACCGCGGACTTGAACGCCCGGGCGGGCGCAGCCCTGGTGCGGGCCGACGACGCCGTGAGGGCGGCCACCGAGGAGCTGACCTACGCCCAGGCCCAGTTCGGGCTGTCCGCCACGGACGCCTTCACCGAGTCCCTGAGGATCGCCCGCGCCCACCTCGCGCGTTCCTTCGAGCTGCGCAAATTGCTCGACGACGACATCCCGGAGACCGAGCCCCAGCAGCGCCGGATGCTCGGGGAGATCCTCCAGCGCTGCTCCGAGGCCGTGGCCGTCCTGAGGAGACAGGAGGAGGCCTTCAACGCCCGCCGCGGCCTGGAGGCGAACCTGCCGACCTCCATCGCCGAGACCGCCCAGCGCGCCGACGAGACCGAGCAGGCCATCACCATGGCCAACACGCTGCTCGTCACGCTGCACGCCACCTACCCGGCGAGCTCCCTGACCTCCGTCTCCCAGGCCCCCGAGCGCGCGGGCAAGCTGCTGGCCGCGGGGCGCACCGCCCTCGACCAGGCGCGCGCCAGCGCCGAGGAGGGGCAGCAGGCCACCGCCGTCGAGCAGGTGCGCATCGCCCAGGGCGCCATCGCCCAGGCCGGCGAGATCGCCTCCCAGGTCCGCGGCGCCCGCGAGCGCCTGAACCGCGCCGCCGCCGACCTGGCCGCCGCCATCACCTCCATCTCCTCCGACCTGGTCGACGCGCGGCGCCTGTCCTCCCGGGTGCCCGACGCCTCCCTGAGCCCCCTCGTGGCCGACGCCGAGGCCGCCGTCGCCGCCGGTCGCGCCGCCTCCGGGCCGGGGGCGAGCGGGGATCCCCTGGCCGCCCTGGACCACCTGTCGCGGGCCGAGGCCGCCCTGGACGCCGCGCTGGCCCCGGCGCGGGCGAAGGAGGACAACGACGCGCGCGCCCGCGCCTCGCTGGGTTCGCGCCTGGCGCGCCTGAACTCCCAGATCGCGGCGGTCACCTCCTACATCACCACCCATCGCGGGGCGGTGGGCCCCTCCGCGCGCACGGCCCTGTCGGAGGCCTCGCGCCACGCGGGCGCCGCCACCACCATGCAGAACACCGACGCGGCCGCGGCCCTGTCGGAGGTGGCGGCCGGGGAGCCGCTGGTCGCCCAGGCCCAGGCGCTGGCGGAGGCGGATGTGCGCAATTCGGGCGCCTGGAGCCAGTGGGGCGGCGGGGAGCCGGGCTGGCAGTACGGCGGCTGGGGCCGGCGGGGGTGGAGCCAGGGCCCGCCTCCGCGACGGGGCGGTGGCATCGACGTCGGCTCCCTCATTCTGGGCGGCCTGATCATGAGCGGCCTGGACGATATCTTCGACTGAGGCTCCGCCCGCCGGTCCCGGCGCTCCCCGATCCGCCCCGATCCGCTCCGACTCCGACTCGCCCTGAGCGATACGACAATCGCCGTCTGGCCGTGCGGAGCGGATTCGTGGGAACCTGACCCCCAATCCGACGACCGCTGACGACGGAGCCCGCCTCGGGCGCCCCGACGCCGTCGGCGGGAACGAGAATGAGAAAGGCACCAACCCCATGGCTGAGAAGCAGTCGATCCTGGGCCGCATCGCCCAGCTCACCCGCGCCAATATCAACGCGCTCCTCGACCGGGCCGAGGACCCTCAGAAGATGCTGGACCAGCTCGTGCGGGACTACACCGCCTCCATCGGCGAGGCCCGCGACGCCGTCGCTCAGACCATCGGCAACCTGCGCCTGGCCGAGAAGGATCACGCCGCCGATCTTGCCCAGGCCCGCGATTGGGGCAATAAGGCCCTGGCCGCCTCCCGGAAGGCGGACCAGATGCGCGCCGCCGGCGACGGGGCGGGCGCGGACAAGTGGGACTCGCTGGCCAAGATCGCCCTGACCAAGCAGATCAACGCCGAGAACGAGGCCAAGGCCGCCGAGCCGATGATCGCCTCGCAGCGCCAGGTCGTCGAGCAGCTCAAGACCGGCCTGCAGCAGATGGAGGTCAAGCTCGGGGAGCTGAAGTCGCGGCGCGACCAGCTCGTGGCCCGCAAGAAGTCCGCCGAGGCGCAGGTGAGGGTGCAGGGCGCGATCCGTTCGATCAACGTCCTGGATCCCACCAGCGAGCTGTCCCGCTACGAGGACCAGGTGCGTCGGATCGAGGCGCAGGCGGCCGGTCAGACCGAGCTGGCGGGGTCCTCGCTGGAGGCGCAGTTCGCCGAGCTGGAGGCCTCCTCCGCCCAGACCGAGGCCGAGGCCCGGCTGGCTGCCCTCAAGGCCGGGGGCAACCGGACCCTGCCGGAGGCGGCGAGCCCCGCGCAGATCACCGACGGCCAGATCGACGCCGCCTTCGCCGCGCTCAAGAACGAGAACGCCGCCCAGTCCGCCGAGGAGCGCTCCTCCTACTGAGTCCTCTGATCCCCTTCCGCCGGCCCCCGGCCACGGGCGCCGTGAGCCCCGACAGGCCTCCGGCCGCGGGCGCCCCGGCGCCGAGATCGCCGTCACTTCGGCCGGTCTCGGCGCCGTTCCCCTGTCCGCCCGGGACCCGCGATTAGCATGAGGACATGAGTGCACCGACCTACCTCCTCGTCGACGGGGAGAATATCGACGCGACCCTGGGCATGAGCGTCCTGGGGCGCCGCCCGGAGCCCGAGGAGCGGCCCCGCTGGGATCGCGTCCTGTCATTCTGCGACCGCTTGTCCGACGTCGAGGCCGCCGACCCGGGCAGGAACACCCGCGCCCTGTTCTTCCTCAACGCCACGTCCGGCCACATGCCCATGAGCTTCGTCCAGGCCCTGCTGGCCATGGACTACCGCCCCCTGCCCCTGGCCGGTTCGGGGGACCCGGAGGAGAAGGTCGTCGACATCGGCATTCAGCGCACTCTCGACGCCCTGGCCGAGCGCGCCCTGGCCGGTCAGAGCCACCACGTCCTGCTGGGTTCGCACGACGGCGACTACATCCCCCAGATCGAGCGCCTGCTCGACGCCGGGGCCAGGGTGGGCGTGCTGTGCTTCCGCGAGTTCCTCAACGCCCAGCTGGCCGCCCTGGAGTCGCGGGGGCTGACCATTTACGATCTTGAAACCGATGTCAACGCCTTCACCAGCGCCCTGCCGCGCGTGCGCATCATCCCGCTGACCGAGTTCGATCCGGCGAAGTTCATCTGACCGGCGCCCCGGCGCCCCGTCGCCGGTCCCACACGCCGTTCAGGAAACGTCCAGCCCGCGCGGGCACAGTGATCCTCATGGACCGTTATCAGGACAAGCGCACGTCGCCCGAGGCCCACCTTCTCGTGGTCGACGACGAGCCCAATATTCGCGATCTGCTCGCATCCTCCCTCCGGTTCGCGGGCTTCGAGGTCTCCACCGCCGCCGACGGCAACGGGGCCCTGCGCGGGGCCGAGGCCGAGCCCGACCTCATCGTCCTGGACGTCATGCTTCCGGACATGGACGGCTTCACGGTCGCCCGCCGCCTGCGCGAGCGGGACGTGACCACCCCCATCCTGTTCCTGACCGCCCGCGACGACATGGCGGACAAGATCCAGGGCCTGACCGTCGGCGGGGACGACTACGTCACCAAGCCCTTCGGCCTGGAGGAGGTCGTGGCCCGCATCCGCGCCATTCTGCGGCGCACCCACGCCGTCGAGGGCGAGGACGACGGCATTGTGCGGGTCGCGGACCTCATTCTGGATGAGGACGCCCACGAGGTCTACCGCGCCGGCGTCGAGGTGGACCTGTCCCCCACCGAGTTCAAGCTCCTGCGCTATCTCATGCTCAACACGGGCCGGGTCGTTTCCAAGGCCCAGATCCTCGATCACGTGTGGGAGTACGACTGGAACGGCGACGCCGCCATCGTCGAGTCCTACATCTCCTATCTGCGCCGCAAGATCGATCAGATCACGGGCTCCGACGGCGAGGCAGTCGCCCCGCTCATCCAGACGCGCCGGGGCGTTGGCTACATGCTCCGCGAACCCAAGGGCGACTGACGTGCGCTCCCGCGGCGTGAGGCGGCCGGGGTCGGCCACGCCGTCGCGCGCGTCCGCCCGCGTCGCGCACTCGCAGCCCGACAGGCGCCACAGCCTGACGCCCGACCGGCAGTCGTCCGGTCGGCGCCACCGCCTGCCGCCCGAGCGCCAGCACCGCCCGACCAAGAAGGGCCGCTGGCACCCCCTGACCACCGCCCGGCGCACCTGGCACACCCTGCCCCTGCGCAGTCGCCTGGCGCTCATCACCACGGGCCTGCTAACGGTGGGGCTGCTGGTCGTCTCCCTGGCGATCACCTCGCTGCTGTACACCCATCTGCTCGGCCAGGTCGACGACCAGCTGCGCGTGACCTCCCAGGCGATCGGGTCGCGGGCGCTGGAGCAGATCCGCACGGGCAACAACTCCCTCATGCCGTCGACCTACTACGTCGAGGCCCAGTACCTCGACGGCCAGACGAGCTACATGATCTCCGACGACACCGCGGCCAAGTACGGCGTCCCCGTCATCGACGTGCCCTCCCTGGAGGAGGCCAAGGCCCAGTTCGCCGCGGACAAGCAGCTGCGCACCGTGGGCTCCTCCAAGGCCGGCTTCCAGTGGCGGGTCATCTGCCTGCCCTTCATCGACGGCACCGGCAACTACCTGGGCGTGGTCGCCATCGCCCTGCCGCTGAGCGACATCAGGGAGGCGGTCGAGCGCACCCGCTTCGTGGTGGCGCTGGCGGACGTCGCCGTCATCCTCGTGGGGGCCATGGCGGCCACCTACCTGGTGCACCGCTCCTTCCGCTCCCTGCGCCAGATCGAGGGGGTGGCCGGGCGGATCGCCGGCGGCGACCTGTCCGCCCGCGTGCCCGTGACCGAGCCCTCGAGCACGGAGGTCGGTTCGCTCCAGCGGGCGCTGAACATGATGCTCCAGCAGAACGAGAAGGCCTTCTCCGTCCAGGTCGTCGCCCAGGAGCGCATGACCCGCTTCGTGTCCGACGCCTCGCACGAGCTGCGCACCCCGCTGGCGGCGATCCGCGGCTACGGCGAGCTGTACCGCATGGGCGGGGTGCCGCCGGAGCGTCAGAACGAGGTCATGGGGCGCATCGAGGACGAGGCCTCCCGCATGGGCCGTCTCGTCGAGGACCTGCTCCAGCTGGCCCGCATCGACGAGGGGCGCAAGATGACCATGGAGCGCGTCGACCTGACCGCCGTGTGCTCCGGGGCGCTGACGGATATGACGGTCCTGGCCCCCGATCGCGCCTGCACCCTCATCCCCCTGACCCCCAACGGCAAGCCGGCCCCCGCCGTCGTCATCGGGGACCGCGACCGGCTCAGCCAGGTGATCACCAACCTGCTGGGGAATGTGGTGCGTCACACCCCGCCCGGCACGCCCGCGGAGATCGCCGTGGGCCCCGTGGGCGCGAACGCCGTCGTCGAGGTGCGCGACCACGGCCCCGGCGTGGACTCCGCGGAGGCGGACAAGGTCTTCCAGCGCTTCTACCGGGCCGATTCCTCGCGCAACCGGAAGACGGGCGGGTCCGGCCTGGGGCTGGCGATCGTCCTGGCGATCATCAAGCACCACGGCGGCAGCGTGCGCATTCTCCAGACCCCCGGCGGCGGGGCGACCGTGCACCTGGAGGTTCCGCTGGCACCCACCATGTAAGCCCCCGCGATGTGGTTCGCGGCGCGGGGGTGTAGGTTACCAGGACAGCCGATCGGCCCCGCGGCGTCGCCGGAGCCGGTTCGCGCATACACATTCCTTCACACGCCCCGCCCGTCCTGAGCCTACGATGGGGGGCGCCTTCACTTCCGAGGAGGCTGTTCATGGGCATTGACGCGCCGCAGTGGCTCCTACCCGCCTATCTCCGCTCCGTCAAGGCCGTCGGCGGCACGGCGTCCGTCGAGGCCATCCGCGAGGCCGGCGAGCGCCTGGTCGTCATGTGGTCCAGTCCGGACCGACGATTCCATAATTTGAAACACGCCATCGACGTGCTGGCCCGCGTCGACGAGCTGGCCGACGAGTCCCACAACCCCGACATCATGCGCCTGGCCGCCTGGTACCACGGATGCGTCTTCTCGTCGGCGACCGAGCAGACCTACAAGCGCAACGGCGGGGAGGACGAGGTGGCCTCCGCCGCCTACGCCGCCAAGGACCTCCACGGCCTGGGCGTGCCCGACGCGGTCACGGACCGGGTCTGCGCCCTCATCCTCAACCTCAAGCGCCACAACCTGGCCCACGACGACATCGACGCCCTGGCCCTCAACGACGCGGATCTGGGGACCCTGGCGGTCAATCCGCAGCAGTACAAGCGCTACCGCGAGCTGGTGCGCGAGGAGTACGCGCACATCCCCGACGAGCGCTACCTGCGCGGCCGCGCCACCATCATCTCCAAGCTGCTGTCGCGCGAGACCCTGTTCTCCTCCCCGCTGGGGGCGCGCTGGGAGCTGCCGGCGCGCCAGAATCTTCAGGCGGAGCAGCGCCGGATCGCCGACGCCCTGGCGAAGCTGCCGCCCCCGGACCCGCGGGCCGTCGAGGAGCCTGCGCCGGGTGCGGAGGGTTCGACGCCGGGTGCGGAGAACGCCCGCGAGGACGCCGGACGCAGCGGCCTGGACCGCTCCGGCGAGGAGGAGGATCCGCCGCAGATGCCGGCCCGGTCCTCCTCCGTCCCCCCGCCCCAGCGCAACAGGTTCTCGTCCTCGTCCAGCTCCGCGAGCGCGGCCAGCGCGGCGACCCCGGCGCGGGGGCTGCCCCGCACCCTGCCCGCCTCCTACCCCCCGCCCCGTTCGCGCAGGCGCGACGGCGGGGGGCTGGGGCACACGACCACCATGGAGTCGTGCGCGGAGGACCTGGACCGGCTCCTGGGCGCGCGACGCCCCGGCGCGAACGGCAACGGCGTCGCGGACCGCCAGGCGGCGGTGGAGTCCGAGCGCGCCAAGCTCGCCGAGAAGATGCGCCACAAGACCGCGCAGGCCAAGGTGCTGCGCGAGGCGCGCACGGGCGAGCTGGCCCCCATCACGGCCGAGATCATCGATGACGGGGCCGGGGACCTATAGCCCTTAGTTTCAGCCCTTAGCCCCGCGCGGGCCGGGCCCGCCCGGGCAGTCATCCAGCTGGCAGCCGGTCCATTCGCCCCGCGCGGGCGGGGGCCGCCTCCGCGCTCCCGGCGGGCCGGGCCCGGGGCGTCCTCGGCCCCGCGCGGGCCGGGCCCGCCCGGGCGCCCTGCACCTCTTTCAGCCCCTACCGCGGCCAGTCCCGCGGCCCCGTGCCGGGCTCCACAGGCGCCCCCGGCGACACCCCGCCGCACCGCCGTCCACAGGCGGTCGGCGGGCATGGGCGTGGCCCCCTATCGTGGGGGAATCCCGCCGGTCCACGGCGGTGCAATCCTCGTGAAAGGCACGATCATGCCGGTCTTCTCCGTCGACACCCAGGCCGTGGCGGACACGGCCTACCGCACCCGCGCCCGCATCTCCACCATTCAGACCGAGGTGGACGCGATGAACTCCGATATCGCCACCCTGCAGTCCTCCTGGACCGGCGCCGCGTCCGACTCCATGGCGGTCTGCGCGGCCGACTGGAGCACCGTCCAGGCGCAGGTCCAGACCAGTCTCGACGCGATCAGCCTGGCCCTGGACCAGGCTGCCGTCTCCTACGACGACGCCGAGGCGGCGAACACCACGCGCTTCGGCAGGTGAGCGCGCCGCCCCTCCCCTCGCCGGATCGCTCGAAGCGGGCGGGGCGCCTCTCGGCCTTCGAGAACGTCCGGGGATCTGGAGGGTCGTATCGGGGCGGGCAGGCTTTGGCGGAGGCGATTCGGGCGAGTGACTCGATGGCTCGTCGGAGGCGCCCGGCCGAGGCCGTGATGGTGGCGGCGATGGCGGCTCCGGCGCCGTGGAGGGGAGCCTCGTTGGAGTTCTCGGCCACCCGCCGCTGAGCCGCCACCCTGGTCGCATGATCCAGGGGACAGGAGATGAGGGTCCCGTCGAAGCCGCCGGCGACCCCCTCGACGGCGGTACCGGACGTCAATCAGGTTCCCCGGGCCGGCCTGGAACGGACAAATCCCCGCCGAAATACCGGACACCGTCATCAACGGTGCAGCCACACCCTTGACACCGCCCGCCTACAGGTGCGTGGTGCTCCCTGACCCGAGGCGGCGGTTCGGGCCGACAAGGCCGCCAGGTCTCAATGCACCTACAGGTGCGTGGTGCTCCCTGACCCCTGCCTCCGAGAGTGGCGGTATGACGCCACTTCGAGGGCCCGGAGCGCCACCGGCCCCGGGAGCACTCCTCCGGACCGGCCAGCACCGGGCTCAGACTAGCACATAGTGGCGCAATCACGCCAAGCGCCACCGACGGCCCTCAGGGCCCTCCGCGCGCCAACTTCTGACGAGGTCATGCGGAAAGGTCGGTGTCGGAGCACCATCTTGCAAACATGTAACATGACACCCTGTTTACTATACCGCCCCACCAGCCACAACAACATCTCCAGCACCAACCGGGCCGGACCCACCGAGGACACCCCGCACCCCGACCGGACCCGACGCGGACACCCGGGCCCGAACGAGCTCGACCCCGAGCCCTGACCGGAACGAGCACAATCCTCCGACCATTCTGGAGGACCCGAAGACCATTCCGGCAGCCCCGGACGAGACCGCCGTCGGACGTTCTGCGCGCCGAGGAAATCATTCAGCGAGGCGTCTGGGCTCATTTCAAGGAGCTGTCCTCCGTACGACGACCGATTCTGATGCGCGCATACGCATCGGAACGCGATACCAGCGAGCATTCCTCGCCCGAAGAGATCAAGTTGTCGAACCGTCACTTCCGGGGAAAGGGTCTCGATGAGTGTTCCGGGGAAAGGGTCTCGATGAGTGTCAGATATGCGTTGTCATTTCCGAGCCCGTCGGCGTCGTCTTAATTCTCGTCGTCACGGCCGGACCTTCGTTACCGAGGGCCCCGTCCAGTGGGGACGGGCCCGACTCCGGCGTGACGCGGGTGGAGCCGACCCCGGGGCGATGCGCCGAAGATATCGTCCCTGAATAATCTTCCGCGTTGGCGTTCAGTCGCGCGTCAAGTTCTGCGCCGATTCAGCCGTTGGCGGGCTCGGCCGATGCCGACTCGGCCGGTGTCCCGAAGCCGAGGCGCCCTCGAGTCGCAATGAGCGCCACGACGGCAAGGACCGCCATCCCCGCGGTGGCGGGCCAGGTGGTGGTCGCCTGCTGGCCGGTGATTCCGGACCACGACGCCAGGGCCCAGTTGATGGAGTTGTGCGCCAGGATGGCCAGCAGTACCGAGCCCCGCGCCAGGTTGGTGATCCAGGATATGACGATGGAACTGGTGACCGTGAAGGCGAAGAATCCGAGAACGTCGCTCGCGTTGTTATGCGGAGTCTCCCACGCCGATACGAAGAACTGGGGCAAATGCCAGCCTCCCCAGATGAGGCCGAGCACGACGGCGGCCTGGAGCGGGCGAAGTCGCTCCTGCAGAATGGGCAGGGCGAATCCGCGCCACCCCACTTCCTCCTGGATGGGGCCTCCGATGAGAAAGGCGACTGCTTTAATGAGGGGGCCGATCACCACGGCCGGACCGACGAAGGACGGCGTGCCCGCCTCTTTGCCGGGCAGCACGGCCGAAGCGGCCATAATAACCACGGGTATCGCAATGAGGGCCAATGCGTAGGACGCCGGAGGAACGCGCCATCGCTTGAATGAGGAGACCCAGGTGCGCAATGAACCGGTCGTCAGACGGGTCATAATGAGCGAGGCGAGGAATGGCCCGGCCAGTAGCGCCAGCTGGCCCACTCCCGCTGCCGCATAGTTGTACGACTGCGTGGGAATGAGCCTCTGCAGGGGGATGAATGGCACCCAGAAGACCCATGACCCCACGTAGGCGAGAACGACGAATCCCGTCAGCGGATGAGAGCGCAACCAGCGAATCATAGGTGCTCCTTATTCATGGCATTCACCATATAGTCTGTTCGCCGGCGTCGCAAGACGGGCCAGTCGCCGCATCCGCACCCGCACCCGCGCCGGCAGCGCGCCGCGCGGCTGAACCGGCCGCGGCCGAGGACGACTGCGCGGCTCCGGCGTCGTCACGGCGAAAAGCCCCGCCGGCGAAGGCGGACGCGCCCCATCGCCCGGACCCGACACTGCTGATCGGCTCCGGGTTCGATACCGGCGGGCCCCGCTCGACGAGCGCTCATACGGCCGCGGTGGTGCGCGAGAAGGGACTCGAACCCTCACGCCCGAAGGCACCAGAACCTAAATCTGGGGCGTCTACCAGTTCCGCCACTCGCGCTTGCCGTCCCAGCCTACCGGCCGCCCGCATACCCTTGGGCTCATGGCACGCAACGACGCACCGCCCGGCACCCGCACCACCGAACTCCTGCCCCCGCTCCCCGCCGGGCTCGTCGAGGCCCTGGCCGCCTCCGGCGTCGCCTGCAGCCCCGCCGACGTCGTCCCCGAGCCCCAGGACGCCCCGCCGCTGCGCTGGGGGATCCTCGGCGCCGGGCACATCGCCGGCAGGTTCGCCGCCGACGTGCCCGCCTTCTCCTCCGGCTCGGTCGTGGCCGTCGGCAGCCGCGACGCCTCCAGGGCGCGGGCCTTCATCGACGCCCGTCCCGGTATGGGCAAGGGCGATCCCGTCCGCGCCCACGGCGCCTACGAGGATCTGGTCGCCGACGAGGCCGTCGAGGCCGTCTACATCGCGACCCCGCACTCCTTCCACGCCGAGCAGGCGGTGCTCGCCCTCGAGGCGGGCAAACCCGTCCTCGTGGAGAAGTCCTTCGCCCTCAATGCCGCCCAGGCCCGCCGGGTCCTGGAGCGGGCGCGGGCACTGGGACTGTTCGCCATGGAGGCGATGTGGACGCGCTTCCTGCCCGGACAGGTTCTCGCCCGGACGCTGATCTCCTCCGGGGCGCTGGGCGAGCTGCGGCACGTGCGGGCCGAGCACTTCCAGTCCCTGCTGCACGTCGAGCGCCTGGTGCGCCCCGAACTGGCCGGCGGCGCCCTGCTGGACCTGGGCGTCTACCCGCTCAACTTCATCCACTCCCTCCTGGGGGCGCCCGAGGCCGTGGAGGTCGTGGGCCGCCTGGCGCCGCAGGGCGTCGACCTCCACGAGGTCGTGGCGATGCACTACGCGCGGGCGACGGCGGTGGCCTGCTCCGGCATGGACTGCGCCGGGCCGAACCCCGCCCAGGTCATCGGCACCCGGGGACGCCTGGCCGTCGACACCTGGTTCTACGGCATCAGCCCGGTGAGCGTGGATCTGTACGACGGCGCCGGGCGCGGCCCGGTCGTGTGGGACGCGCGCGTGCCCGGGCACTTCCAGTACGAGGCCGCGGAGGTCGCGCGCTGCGTGGCCGAGGGGCGCGCGCAGTCGTCGGTCATGCCCTGGTCCGCCACCATCGAGGTGATGGAGATAATGGACTGGGTGCGCTCCCGCCTGGGCGTGGTCTACCCGGGGGAGTAGCCGGTCCGCCGGCCCGGGCCCGGGGTAGCGGGCGGATCCGCTCAGGCCGCCAGGGCCAGCGCCTCCTGCGCGGCCTGGAGGCGCTCCAGCGCGCGCTCGAGGCGGGAGGGGGAGGCGGACGAGCCCAGCGAGGCGAGCTCGGCGCGGGCGGCGCTCAGCTCGCGCTCGGCGTCCTCGCGCTGCCGGGCGATCGTGTTCGTCATGTGCGTCATCGTTCTTCTCCTTACATCACGGCCCGTGGGCGGGCCCCTCTTCTGCGCCGGGCGGAGTGCAGGTGGTTCCTGCGGCCCGGCATGCGGTGGTCTTCGGGTCGCGGCGTCCGGGTGCGGATGACGCCCGGATGCGACCCGTCACCGGCGGGCGGGCACCGGTGCTGCCGTGCTCTCGCCGTCGGCCGACGCAAGGAGAACCCCGGGAGCGCCTGAAACATTCCCGATGGGCGCCGCATCGACGTCCGCCCGGATCGTGTCCGGGGCCGACGACGGACGGGGTCCGTTGAATCCGACCAGTTGACGGCCGGTTGGCGGTGGCGCGGTGCTCGCGGGGGCGCTCCGGGTCCGGTGCGGCCCTCCCTGCGTGGTACCCCCTCAGGGACTCGAACCCTGGACACCCTGATTAAGAGTCAGGTGCTCTGACCAACTGAGCTAAGGAGGCATCGGTTGTGCGGGCGGCTCTCCGCGGGGGATCCCCGTCCGTGGTACCCCCTCAAGGATTCGAACCTTGGACACCCTGATTAAGAGTCAGGTGCTCTGACCAACTGAGCTAAGGAGGCGTGCCATCGAGCGCTCTCACGCCCGGCGACGGTGGAAGACTTTACGGGCTGGACGCCGGGACGTCCAATCGACGGGGTCACAAAACGCCCCGATGTGCGGGAAATCTCAGGGGCGCCGGGGTGCGCTGGAGGGTGCCGGGGTGCGCGCCGGGGCCGGGCCGCTCCCGCCGTCGTCCTCGGCGTTCTCAGCGACGCCCCCGACCTCGACGCCGTTTCCGCCCCCGGCCCGGGTCCGCCGGGTCGTCCGGGGCTCCGGCGTCCTTCGAGGCGGCGGAGCCCCCCGAACCCTCCGGGGAGCGACGGCGCCGGGCGGCGCGACGGCGCTCGACGTCGGCCATCCGCGCCCGGTCCTTGCGGGAGAGCGAGGACCGGTCCGCGGCGCGGGGGCCGTCCGCCGACCCGGCCGCCGGCCCGTCCTCCGGCTCGAGGACGCGCCCGGTGCGCTTGAACTCCCGGAACCTGGCGAGCTCGCGGGCCTGGGCCGCGGTGAGGGCGCGCCACAGGGGCAGGTCGAGCTTCTTGCGCTCGGTCACGCGGGAGCCGAGCACCCAGCCCCCCAGGAGGATCCCCACGACGACCGTGCCGGAGACCAGTGAGCCCGGACCCAGGCGGACGGCCACGGCCCCGCCCACGAGGCCGGCCACCAGGAGCGTGCCCAGGACGATCCCCGCCATGGACAGCCAGTACCGCCGGCTCGGGTCGAGGCTCACCATGAGGCGCCGCCGCGGACCAGGTCGAGGGCCAGGCGGTCGGTGGCCCCGATGAGGCGGTCCAGGGTCTCGGGCTCGTCGTAGGCGTGCCCGGAGGCGGGGGTGATGTGCAGCTCGGCCTGCGGCCAGGCCCGGTGCAGCGCCCAGGCGGTGCCCATGGGGCAGACGACGTCGTAGCGGCCCTGGACGATCACGCCCGCGATGCCGTGCTCGACCAGGACGCGGGCGCCCCGGATGAGCGCCCCGTCCTCCATCCACCCGGCGTGGCGGAAGAAGTGGTTCTCGATGCGGGCGAAGTCCAGGGCCCAGGAGAGGTCCCGGGCCTCGTCGACGTGGGGCTGGTCGCGCAGGAGCGTGGAGGTGGCGGCCTCCCACGTGGTCCAGGCGATCGCCGCGGGGCCGTGGACGGCCGGGTCGGGGCTGGTGAGCAGCTCGTGGTAGCGCTCGATGAAGCCGCCCGGGCCGATGCCCTCGCCTGCGGCGGCCACGAAGGCCTCCCACTCGTCGGGGTGGATCATGTCCGCCCCGGCGCCCTCGTAGAACCACTCGAGCTCGCGCCTGCTCAGGGTGAACACGCCCCGCAGGACCAGGGCGAGGACCTTCTCGGGGTGGGTCTGGGCGTAGGCCAGGGAGAGGGTCGAGCCCCAGGAGCCGCCGAAGACGAGCCAGGCCCTCACGCCCAGGTGCTCGCGCAGGCGCTCCATGTCGGCCACGAGCGCCCACGTCGTATTGGTCGACAGGTCCGTCCCGGGCTCCCGGGCGCGGGGCAGGGAGCGGCCGCAGCCGCGCTGGTCGAACAGGATGATGCGGTAGCGCTCGGGGTCGAAGAGCCGCCGGTGGTCGGGGCCGCAGCCGCCGCCGGGGCCGCCGTGGACGAAGACGGCGGGCACGCCCCGCGGGTTGCCGCAGCACTCCCAGTAGATCCGCTGGCCGTCCCCGACGTCGAGCAGGCCCGTCTCGTAGGGCTCGATGGGCGGGTGGAAGCCGCGCAGCGGTCGGGGCGGGGCGGTGGCGCCGGTCGGTGTCTCCTCCATGACCGCATTGTGGCACTGCCCGCGCGGTACCGTGGGCGCGTGACTCGGCCCATTGTGACGCTCGCTACCTGCTCCGACTACTCAGACCTCGACGACGACGACCGCGGCCTGCCCGACGCCCTGCGCGAGCGCGGCATCGAGCCCCGCGTGGCCGTGTGGGACGATCCCGCCGTCGACTGGGACGACGCCGGCGTCGTCGTCCTGCGCTCGGTGCGCGACTACGCGAAGAGGGGGAACTACGACAGGTTCCTCGCCTGGGCCCGATCCGTCCCGCGCCTGGCCAACCATCCCGACGTCGTGGAGTGGAATTCGGACAAGCACTACCTCAAGCGGCTGGCGGAGCTGGGGGCGCCCATGATCCCGACCACCTGGCTCGAGCCGGACGCCGGCTACTCCAAGCACCAGGTCCACTCCCGCTTCCCCGCCCTCGGCGACTTCGTGGTCAAGCCCGCCATCTCCTCCGGCGGGCGCGGCACCGGCCGCTACACCGCCACCGACGCCCGCTCGCGCGCCGCCGCCATCAACGACGCCATGCACC
>ERZ773050.603-NODE-603-length-20521-cov-12.790922_pt1 | contig 20521 bp, 16 predicted proteins | sample MGYA00580632_ERZ773050 | MGnify/ENA primary metagenome ERZ773050 (study PRJEB29015, sample SAMEA2738123) | human oral metagenome | biome: human oral; feature: human-associated habitat; material: saliva | place: China | collected 2166 ... | reverse complement strand
AAAGCCTGACGTGTAAAACACTAGTTCGGTGTAAAAGTCCGAGTAGTATTGCTATGAAATTATAGCAACTTATATTATAGCCTAGAATTAGGTACATTGAAAAGATTTGAAATAAAAAGAATCCCTTTCTTATAACAAAAGGGATTCAAATCATTATCTATGTTTTAAAAGCTCTTCAGCGGCTCCTAGAATACCGAGCATGGAATGTTCAAATACTAAGCCACCTTGCATAAAAATCGTATATGGAGGACGAACAGGACCATCTGCACTCAATTCAATAGATGAACCTTGTACAAAGGTACCACCGGCCATGATGATTTTATCTTCGTACCCAGGCATATCACCAGGAATTGGATGTACGTGAGCATCTACAGGAGAATATGCTTGCATGCCTACACAGAAGTGCTCCATTTCTTCCCCATTCTTTAGATTGATAGCTTGGATTAAATCGTAGCGATCAGCATTTACTTTTGGGAATACATCATATCCTAACAGTTCACCTACTGCAGCCGTATATACAGCACCTTTAAGAGCTTGTAATACTACGTGAGGAGCCATAAATAAACCTTGGAAGAATAAACGGTAACCAGGCGCATAAGATCCCATATGATCCCCTAGTCCTGGCGCAGTGAGTTGATACGCGGCATCTTCTACCAAGTCTTCACGACCTACGATATAGCCACCTGTTGGCGCTAAGCCGCCCCCTGCATTCTTAATGAGAGAACCAGCCATAATATCGGCACCTGCTTCTAATGGCTCTTGAAGCTCTGTAAACTCACCATAGCAATTATCTACGAAACAAATCGTATTAGGGTTTTTAGCTTTTACAGCATCTACAATAATTTTAATATCAGCAATAGATAATGGTTCGCGCGTACTATAACCACGGGAGCGCTGAATCACTACTACTCGTGTATTGTCATTAACAGCATTAGCGATGGCTTCTACATCATACGTATTATCTTTTAAAGGCACCTCTGTATAGGTAAACCCCTTTTCTACGAGAGATCCACGCACCTCACGAGAGGCACCGATAACAGATTGCATCGTATCGTAAGGAGCCCCAACAGCATAGATAAATTCAGTCCCTTTTGAACCATTGCCCATTAAAGAAATCAAAGTTGTTGCTAGTGCATGTGTGCCGGAAACAAAATGAGGACGAACGATGGCTTTTTCACCTTTAAATACATAGGCGAATACTTCGTCTAGCTTTTCACGTCCCACATCGTTATAACCATAGCCAGTAGTACCAGTAAAATGATAATCAGATACTTGGCACTCTTTAAATGCTTCTAATACCTTTTTTGTATTGGCCAATGCAATAGGTTCAAACTTTTTAAATTCAGGTTCAGCCATTTCAAGGGCTTTACTACGTATTTCTTCTAATGTCATGCTAATCCTTCTCTACGAATTAATTCCATAGCTTTATTAAATATAAAATCTTTAGATGTATTATTATCAATATGAATCCATTCAATATATGGCATGCGTTTATACCAAGTGATTTGGCGTTTCCCAAAATGACGAGTGTTTTTCTTGATCAAATCTCTACATTCATCAAGGTTAATACTGCCATTTATATAGTCTACAACCTCTTTATAACCAATCCCCTTAAAGGCTTGGCAGTCAGGATTTACACTGGACTTAACTAGTTGCTCAACCTCTTCAATTAAACCTGCATCAAACATCATATCAACGCGTAAATTAATGCGTTCATATAACTTATCACGATCTCTCATAAGACCAATTACAGGTCCTTTATAGGATACACCATCTTTTGTTTGATTACGTAACGAATCTACATCACCATGATGTAATATCTCAATAGCTCGATATAAACGATGTTTATCACTATATTGAATTTCTATATTATGTTTTGTGCCTAAGTTGAAAGCATATTCTCGTAAACCATCTATACCTTTAGCATTAAATAGCTCATCTAATTCTAACCGTAAACTTTCATCAGGCTTAACGTCATTAAAGTTATAGTTCTCTAATAATGATTGAACATATAACCCTGTACCACCAGACAGAATAGGTAGAATATTTCTATCTTTTAATCTACCAATTATCTCTTTAGCTTGATGTTGGAAAATAGATACTGAATATGAATCATTTGGTTCTAATATATCGATAAGATGATGTTTCACTCGGTTAAGTTCATCCACCGATGGTTTAGCTGTACCAATATTGAGTTGTTTATATACTTGGTAAGCATCACCAGAAATCACCTCAGCATGTAGCTGTTCTGCTAAGTCCAAGGTAAGATCTGTTTTGCCTACCGCCGTTGGTCCAACAATGGTAATTAAGGGATTCACATTAACTCCTTCATATATACACCATAGCCTATACGACTATATTTTCCGCCCACCCATTGATGGGGTGGATAGTTTTGAAAGACCGAACTAAATGGTCGTTCTTTAATAATAACACCATACATAGCAACACGCATAGCCTGTGCCATAACTTTATCATCTATATGACTTTCTACAGTATGTCCCCGAAGAGGTTTGAATTGAGGACTTTCCTCTACAGGAACTTCAAACATAGGATCAAAATAAATAATATCAATACTATTGTCAGGTAGGTTTGGTAAATAGTGCTCAAAGGTATCATGATTTACTTTAATACGTCGCAATACATTCGTTACACTATCATCACTATGAATATAATGAGCTAAACCATGACAAGTGGCAAGCCATATAGGTAAAGACCCTTCTAGGCCAGTTATTTGAGCCTGTGGGTAACCATAACTCACTACAATACTGTCACTACCAAGACCCATTGTACAGTCTAAAAACGTAAATCTATCTCTATTAGATAATCCTTTTTTATCTAATATGACTTGTACCGCATTAACTAGATGATCACCTTCACCGCGTTGTAAACGTAATATACGTAATTGAGCCATAGACAAATGAAAGGTATGTTGTTGATTTTCTGGGAAATGAATCGTTAATCCAGAACCAGCAAGAACCGCAATATATTCGCATTGATACTTACTGAATAAGGCTGGTATCGATGTTTTACCTCGTTTAATATATGTCATATGCATAGAGGAAGCCAGTGCCTTGGCTTCCTCCTGAATGACCTCATTAGATTTTTGAGATGTCGTTAGTATATTCATATTAAGACCGTAAGAATAATTTACCTAATTCATCAGGTGTAAACTTGATTATCGTTGGACGACCATGAGGACATACGTACGGTTTTTCTGTACTAAACAAATCCTCAATTAAGGTAGTCATTTGATACATATTTAAATTATGACCTGCCTTAATGGCCCCTCTACAAGATGCATACGCTAGCATTTCATGTCGCAACTGAGCCTTAGTAGGCTGTTGATGATCATGTAAGTAAGAAAATATATATTGGAGAATTTCAAAAGCCTTTGACTCTACTAAATCTACAGGTGCCCCTACTAATTTTATTTTCGTAGGACCACCTAACTCTACATCAAAGCCAAGATCTAGTAAGGTTTCTCGCTCTTCTTCTACCAAATTCATTTCATCATCTGTAGCCTCACTATATTGAGGCACAAGTATAGATTGCATAGGAATGGATTCAGAAGACTTACAAAGCTTATCATAACGCACACGTTCATGAGCCGCATGTTGGTCTATTATATAGAGATCATCACCCTTTTTAGCCAAAATATAACAAGAAGCGACTTGCCCCATAGGTAAGAATCCAGAATTTTGAATGGTACGCTCCTCTGTATTTTCTTCGCGAATATCTTGAGCTAAAGACTTAAATTTCTCAACGTCTTCCTTCGTATAACTAGTATATTCAGTAGGAACAGCATCGAAGCTTTCGTCTGTAAAGGATGACTGTTCATAAGTAGCCTTTGGCGGAGGTGGTATAAAGCCCTTAGTCTTAAGACTCTCTACAAACTGTGTAGTCTCACCGCGCATGACTTCGTATCCTTTAGTACGGCGACCACCAAATACTTTGTCATAATCTACCGCAGTAGCTATATGCTCAGCAGACTGCATCTTATCTTGTACAACAGAAGGTGCTCTATAGGAATCATATGTACTATTGTCATGGTGAGATAAACTACCATAAGAACTAGAATTAGTGACTGTAGCATTACTGTTAGTATTTACGTCATTACTATTGGTTTCATTATTATGGAAATCAGCTCCATTATTAATTGTGCCATTTATATAAGAAGATGATTCTCGTTCGTATCGCTCATGTAGAGGATTATTTAAAGCGTTTAAAATGCCATGATAAACAGCTTTAAATATAATCTTATCATCAGAGAATTTTACTTCACTCTTACGAGGATGTACGTTAATATCGACCATTCCTGCAGGCACTGTAATATTTAGAACTACTAAAGGATGACCATTTTTAGGCAATAGTGCATGGTATGCATTATCAATAGCCTTCATGATGGTTTTATCAGAAATAACACGGTTATTAACGATAATAGTTTGCCAAATTCTAGTACTTTTAAGAAGTGTAGGTTTACTAACTACACCATCGATATAAATAGAGTCACTTTCATAAGCAACAGTGAAAATGTCATCCTTCGTTTTATATCCATATAATGCAGCTACCGTATCACCAATATTACCATTGCCAGGTGTAATAATAGCCACACGATCATCTACGATGAGTTTAAAAGAAATATGTGGGTTACTAAGGGCCAGTTTGCCTACAATATCTTGAATTTTAGAAGATTCGGTACGCTCTGTTTTCAAGAATTTGCGACGGGCTGGCGTATTATAAAACAAGTCTCTTATTTCAATTGTTGTACCAGGTGCCGAACCATAAGGAATACAATCGGTGAAAGTACCACCATCTACGGTAATACGAGTGCCCAAATCAGAGTCAGCTTTACGTGTAGTCAAAGAAAAATGAGATACCGAGGCAATACTAGCCAAAGCCTCACCACGGAAGCCGAGAGATGCTATATCAAATAAATCCTCTACCTGTTGTATTTTAGAGGTAGCATGACGTAGGATTGCTAACCGTGCATCCTCTTCAGTCATGCCAATACCATTATCGGTAATGCGCATATATGCCACACCACCATCTCCAATTTCTATCTCAATATTGGTCGAAGAAGCGTCAATGGAGTTTTCAATGAGCTCTTTAATAACAGATGCGGGACGTTCCACAACTTCGCCAGCAGCTATTTTATTGATTGTGGTTTCATCCAATACATGAATGGTTGCCATTATTTCCCGCCTCCTTTACGAGCCTCCTCTTGTAGTTCATATAATTTATTTAATGCTTCAATTGGTGTCATACTCATTACATCCACTTCGAGTAAGCTATCGACTACAGAATGAGTAAATAAATTGCCTAGTGATGAATCACTCGCTTGTTTTGTAGTCGTTTTAACCACATTAGTAGATTGTCCACCAATTACGCGGTTATTTAAATCACTAGCATCATGACTTTGATCTTCCAATGATTCCAAAATTACCTCTGCCCGTTTTAATACAGAGTTCGGTAAGCCTGCCAATCTAGCAACATGAATACCATAGCTACGGTCTGCGCCACCTCTGATGATACGGCGCAAGAAGGCAACATCCTTACCTTTTTCTTTAACAGCAACAGTGTAATTTTTTAGTTTACTATAACTTTCCTCTAAACAAATCAGTTCATGGTAATGAGTAGCGAATAATGTCTTGCCGTGAATGTGCTTACAAATATGCTCTACTACAGCTTGGGCGATACTTAAACCATCAAAGGTACTCGTACCACGACCAATTTCATCTAAGATGATTAAGCTATTATGGGTAGCATTTTCTAAGATATAGGCTACCTCTTTCATTTCTACCATGAACGTACTTTGACCAGTAGAAATATCATCACTAGCACCTACGCGTGTAAATATACGATCTACAGGCGAAATAGATGCTTCACGGGCAGGAATAAAGGAACCAATTTGAGCCATAATCATCAAAATAGCAGCTTGACGCATATATGTTGATTTGCCGGCCATATTAGGACCTGTAATGAGCAAGAATTCTTCATCGTCATGATTTAGAACTATATCATTTGGTACAAACACTTCACGCTTCAAGAATTTTTCGATTACAGGATGACGACCATCTCGAATATTGATTTGACCATTCATTACGATAGTAGGGCAAATATAATTTTCTTCATAGCCTACTAAAGCAAGTGAACACAATACATCAAGGTCCGCAAGGGCACGAGCCGTTTCTTGAACCTCTTTAATGACGAGTTTAATATCATTTCGTAGCTGTTGATATAACTCATGCTCTAAGGCGATGATTTTATCCTTAGCACTGAGAATTTTAATTTCAAATTCTTTTAATTCAGGCGTAATGTATCGCTCTGCGTTAGCTAGCGTTTGTTTACGAATGAAATAATCTGGCACTTGTTCAGATTTACTATGAGATACTTCAAAGTAATATCCAAAAACCTTATTATAACCAGTTTTAATTTTGGATAAGCCTGTTGCTTCTTTAATATCAGCTTCCATCTTAGCGAGCCATTGCTCACTATTAGTAGCTAAAGAACGAAGTTCATCTAAATCTGGATTAAAACCATCTTTGATGACGCGCCCCTCTTTTAATGTTAATGCTGGTTGGTCAGCAATAGCACGACATAATAAATCGTAAATATCTTTATGATCTTGGATGCGGTCATTAATAGATGTTAATGCTAAGCTTGAGCATGTACCTAATATATCTTTAATATCCGGTAATACCGCCAATGATTCACGTAGTGCTGTTAAATCCCTAGGCGATACAGATCCTGTTTCAACACGACCTACGATGCGTTCAAAGTCATATATACAATCTAATAAACTGCGCATATGAGAGCGTTCTGCACCACGTGTAATAAGTTCTGCCACGGCTGCTTGACGTCGTTGAATTTGATTGACATCAGTCAACGGACTTTCAAGCCATTGTTTTAGTAGGCGCGCTCCCATAGGTGTCAATGTACGGTCTAGCACATCAAGTAATGTTCCTTTTTGACCGCCATCACGTAGATTATGGGTAATTTCTAAATGTCGTAAGGAAGATGTATCTAAGATTAGACGATTACCTACACTCAATTGATGGACATAGTTAATATGGGAAATTTCAGACTTAATAATGTCTTCTAAATATAGAAGCATATAGCCTAATGCTTCCCATACATCTTCTTCCATAAGGCCTAGATCACCAAAGTGATTCACAGCCTTCTCAGCTACCTCACGCTGTGTGTAGTACGTAGTAAATGGAGACATTACAACATTACTAAATTGATTTTCAATGAAGTCCTTAATATCTTGCGGTAAAGTTGTCCCTTCAGGCAATATGATTTCACTTGGTCTATACATGCTAAGTGCATCGTACATATCACTGCGTTTTTCAGAGTTAGTAATGCGGTGCCAAATAACCTCCCCTGTAGATACATCAGAAAAAACTAGTATCCATGCGTCTTTTACCATATAAAACAATGATAAAAAGTTATTAGACCTTGCATCATTACCATTTTCAGTCATTACCGTTCCCGGTGTAATAACCTTTACAACATCGCGTTTAACGATGCCCTTAACAGCTTTAGGATCTTCTAATTGCTCGCAAATAGCAACCTTGTAGCCCTTTTTAACAAGCGTTTCAATATAACTTTCAGCAGCATGAAAAGGAACGCCACACATCGGTGTGCGTTCCTCATCTCCTGTAGGTCGACCTGTTAAGGTAATATTAAGTTCACGAGATGCAACTAAAGCATCATCATTAAATAATTCATAAAAGTCACCTAAGCGAAAGAACAGTAATTCTTCAGAGTATCTAGATTTAATATCTATATACTGTTCCATCATAGGTGTTTGCTTTTTACTCATTTTCACCTCATATATTATGAGTCATATCACAGATTCCGCTTATATTCGTATATACCCATGCGGTTATTGAACAAATATATGAACGGATACAACAATTTATAAATAATAGGCGCTAAGGACAACATACTTCTTGTAAAATTAATCAGTCCAGTTTGTTTAAGTTTAGGATTCATATCTACAATTTCATGACCATCCTTACTTCCCCATTGAAAAGTAACATCCATTTTACTAAGCATATCATGTTGTTTACTACGTTTTGCCACGTAAGGAGAAATCATATCAAGATATAAGGTAAATTCTTCAAAAGAATCAGTCAGTAAGCCTAAGAATTGCTTCATTTCATCCAGTGTAAGATACATAACTACCCCTTCACTAACAAGCAATAGTTTTCGGCCATTTATCTCAATATTTTTAGTCCACAATTCATCAGTTATAGAGCTCACTACGTTATGTACTCGTTCATGAGGCTCAAAAAATTGTGAACGTGCCTCAATCACTCCGGCAAAATCAATATTATACCAATCAATATAACCGTTGTCGACTCGATAAAACATAGTATCTAAACCGGCACCTAATGATACGACGATACAATCTGGATAAAGAGATATAAACTTTCGTATCTCATTATCGATAACTTTAGCCCGTCCTAAAATACCATAATAGGACATCTTAACATCTTTAAATTGATCAAAATCATACTCAATCTGATTTATAATCTCCCAGGATTTTTTATCCTTCAATACGGATTGTACAGACTCGTAATCTTTTGCTCTCGCATATAGTGTCAATAATGCCGTTTCGCCTACAGCGTTTAAATCTAAATTCATAGTTACACCTTCTTTATAGAAAATATGATATCTAAATGGTGTTCATACCTATGAAAGTCATCAATATACAACTTTTATATTATTCTATTATTATAACACACATGATTTCTAATCAGTATCTATGATAAAAAAAGAACATCGTCACCATATGTTTGGCACACTAATTTTAGATAAAAAATCTAACCTTAGAGTTAACATAATAGTGACGAGTTCTCTTTAATTCTAATCGTTTATTTTAAAATACTACCATAACAAACCCATGTTTGAGCTTTATCGATATAAGCTGGTACAGTTTGACCGATTGATAAGGACTCGTCTTTTGGGAATAAAACCATTTTATTACCAGACGTACGACCGAACCACATATCTTCATCACGAGGACTTGGTCCCTCTATAATAATATCAAATACTTGTCCTTCAATAGATTTATTTAATTCATAAGAAATTTCATTTTGTACATCCATCAATGTCTGCAAACGAACGCGCTTAACCTCTTCAGGAATTTGATCATCCATAGTCGCTGCTGGGGTACCAGAACGCTTGGAATAGATAAAAGTATACGCCATATCATAGCGCACATCTTTTAATAACTGTAATGTAGCTTGAAAATCTTCCTCAGTTTCTCCTGGAAAGCCTACGATGATATCCGTAGTCACCACTACATCTTTTATTTTTTCACGACAATAAGAAAGCAATTCTTTATAATGCTCCACCGTATAATGGCGGTTCATTTTTTTAAGAATACGGTCAGAACCAGATTGAATTGGTAAATGTAAATGCGTAACAATATTAGAAGATCTACCAAGTGCATCTATCATAGACTTACTCATATCTTGAGGGTGACTCGTCATATAGCGAATACGTTCTATACCTGGAATACCATCAAGAGCATCAACTAATGTACCAAAATCTGTACCATCTTTAAAATCTAGGCCATAAGAGTTTACATTTTGCCCCAATAAAGTGATTTCTTTAAATCCTTTAGCCCCTAGTTCTGTAACCTCTTTAACAATGGCCTCTACAGGACGGCTAATTTCTCTACCACGTACATGGGGAACAATACAATAGGTACAAAATTTATTACAACCATTCATAATAGGTACCCATGCATAAAAAGAGCCATTTGGTTTTGCTTCTAATTCAGGTAATACAGTGTTATCCATATCTACGCTGATTTGATGCGTGTGACCGCGTTGTACCTCTTCAATCATCTCATTAATATGTTGAATATTATGAGTACCTAATACAATATCAATATGTGGAGCTCGTTTAAACATTTCTGCCTGATTTTTTTGAGCCATACATCCTGTAACGGCGATAATCAAGTTTTTATTATTACGTTTCAGTCTTTTTAGTTCACCTATGCGGCCATAAACTTTAGTTTCTGCATTTTCGCGCACTGCACAAGTATTTAACAAAATTAAATCTGCAGTTTCAACTTCCTCTGTTGGCGTATATCCAACAGACTCTAGCTGATGGGATAAGCGCTCAGAATCGGCGGTATTCATTTGACAACCATAGGTATAAATATAATAAGACTTCATTCTAACTCCTAAACTTTAACAATCTTACGTTTTGTTTCAATAATATTCTTAACTTTAATGGACATACGTTCAATAGACATGCCGGTAATATATTCAATTTCATTGCGAACAGATTTTTGTACCTGTTGCATCAATGGTTTAACAGGATATCCATGTTCAATAACTACAGCCATATCAACAACAAGACCGTTTTGACCTTTGTCGCTTTTTTTAAAAGAAATTATACTGGTCTCATCGACACCAGCTACTTTTTTTAACCCATTTCTAATCAATTTAATGATTACTTCATCATCAAAAGTGAGTCTACCATAGTAACTGAAAGCAGGACGTACAACAGAACGCTCAAAACCTTCAGAACCAATTTGACCTAATGTATCTTGGTCTTGTTTCTTCAAAGTGCGGCGACGCCACATGGTTTTAATTGGATCGATTAGATAACCTCTAAAGTGCGGCTTTAATTCCATTGTTGGAACAGGAATAATATGCTTGCCTTCTTTCAAACGTGCATGTTGTGCCTTTTCAATTTCCTTAGGTGTTGCAACATCTTCAATGCGAATATAACGATCAGGATTTTGCAAACCTAAAGCTTTAGTAATCTTCTTCACCATATTATCAGAGGTACCGATAATCATAAGTTTATTAGGTTTAATCTTATCTAGTTGCTCACGTACGGACTTAACTTGCACTTCATCTTGGAAAATAGCGCGTCGAACAGCTTTTAATCGACTAGACTCTTTTTTTGCAGAAAAGCCAGCCACGATTTTATTATCATGAATCAAAATACCATCATCGATAATACATTCAATTTTATTTTCATGAGCAACTACGAGTGCACGATGACTCTTACCTGTGCCACTACTACCTACAAATGCAATGACTTCCATAGTCTACCTCATATTTATAATAAACTAATAAATTCTGATACATCTTCACCGGATACTAAGTAATCACCAAACTTATCAGGTTTCTTTTCTGGAATCCCATGATAATCAGAACCACCCGTAATAAAGAGGTTATAATCCTTAGCTAATGCTTTATATCTTTCTACATCATCATCATTATGTTTTGAATGATATACCTCAATACCATCAAAATTATAATCTAACATTTCCAACACATATTCATCACTGGTAACCAATTTAGGATGAGCCATAACGGCAAGTCCACCTGCTTTATGAATGATATCGATAATATGTTGAACCTCTACTTTTACCTTAGGCACATAGCAAGGACTACCTTTTCGTAAAATGCCTTTAAAAACATCATTAATATCCTTAGCATAACCACCATCAATTAAAAGTTTACCAATATGTGGACGCCCATAAGCCTTAGTATCAGGAAATTGTTTGATAAGCTCTTTTTTTGTAATGTGATAGCCTTCATTATTACAGCGTCTAATGATTTCATCGATACGTTCTTCACGTTTTCTTTTAAAAAAAGTAATAAAATCGTTTAATTCTCTATTAGTTTCATCAAAGCAATACCCTAAAATATGAATGGACTTATCTTTATAATCAGCACTAAATTCACAGCCATTTACAATTTTAATAGATTCATTAGGATCTAATTCTTTTTGAGCAGCACGCAATGCTTGAATGCCATCTATTTCATCATGATCGGTTAAAGCCATCATAGATACATTACAGTCTAAGGCATGACGTAACAACTCTTTAGGCGTTTCAACACCATCCGAAAAAACGGAATGCATATGAAAATCTACAAGCATATACTACCTCCCATTATAAATATCCTATTATTTAATTATGACTGATTTAGTCCATTAATTCAAGTTTATAAAGAGAAATTGCGACCCTAATGAGTATTCACTAGAGTCGCAATTTTATTATAAGTTTTGAAGTAACTCTGCAACTTTTGTGGCTACAGAATCAATAGCACAAGGAAGTGCTTCTCCAGACTTACGAATTTGAATTTCTACTTCATTATTTTCAAGAGTATTTTTACTTACTGTAATGCGAAGTGGATAACCAATCAAATCAGCATCCTTAAACTTAACGCCTGCACGATCTTTACGATCATCAAGCAATACATCAACACCAGCATCTTTTAATGCAGTATAAATAGTATGACTAGTAGACATTAATGCTTCGTCTTTTGCATTAATTGGCACAATAACTGCTTCAAATGGAGCGATAGAACGCGGCCAAATAATACCATTTTCATCGTGATATTGCTCAATAGCAGCAGCTAGTGTACGAGATACACCGATACCATAGCAACCCATAATCATTGGATTAGGACGACCATTTTGATCTAAAAATGTAGCTTGTAATGCTTCAGAATATTTGGTACCCAATTTAAATACTTGACCTACTTCGATGCCTTTAGCATGTTCTAAAGCACCACCACATTTAGGACACACATCGTCCTTCGTGATCAAACGAATTGGAGCAACAATAATGTCTGCTACATTAAAGTCCCGTTTAGGATTGATATTTACGTAGTGAGCATCCTTTTTATTAGCGCCACCACAAACATTGTAAGTTTCCATAACAGACTCATCCACAACGATAGCAAATTCATCTGTTTGTTGTAATCCTACAGGACTAATAAAGCCAGCTGTTAAACCTACTTTTTCCAATTCTTCCGATGTAGCCATCTCAGGCTCTACAGAACCAAGTACGGCATGTTGTACGGCAACTTCATTTACTTCATGATCGCCACGAACGATGGCTAATACCACTTTACCATCAATAGAGAACACTACAGCTTTAATAGTTTTATGTAGTGGTAAGTTTAGCATTTCCGCAACAGCTTCAATAGTGCTAGCATTAGGAGTATCTACAACGGATAACTCTTGAAGAGCTTCTTCATCCTGTTTTATGATGCCAGGCTTACCGATTTCGATATTGGCAGCGTAATCGCATTTAGTACAATATACGATATCTGCTTCACCTGCTTCAGCGATAGCCATAAATTCATGAGTACCACTACCACCGATGGCACCACTATCAGCCTCTACTGGACGGAATGTAAGTCCACAACGATTAAAGATACGAGTATATGCATCGTACATAGACTTATAAGATTCTTCTAAGCCTGCTTCATCTACGTCAAAAGAATAAGCATCTTTCATAATAAATTCGCGACTGCGCATCAAACCATAACGAGGACGACGTTCATCGCGGAATTTACTTTGAATTTGATATAAATTGACTGGTAACTGACGATATGAATTGATCTCATTTTTAACGAGAGTTGTAATCATCTCTTCATGTGTTGGTCCTAGACAGAACTCATTATCATGACGGTCGTTGATACGCATCATTTCTGCGCCATATGCCTTCCAACGGCCAGACTCTTTCCAAATTTCTGCAGGCTGTAAAATTGGCATCATAATTTCTTGAGCACTAGCACGATCCATTTCTTCACGTACGATGGCTTCAATCTTTTTGATACTTCTCCAACCCAATGGTAAAAAGCTATATAAACCATTTGCAGTTTTACGCATAAAACCAGCGCGAAGCATAAGCTGTTGGCTTACTACATCAGCGTCAGATGGAACCTCACGCAATGTAGGTGCATATAATTTAGTGGCTAACATAAAGACTCCTCATTTAAATTTTCTAAATATTGGTCAATTTCTCTAAACAATGTATCTACTAATTCGGCTTCTGGTACAGTTTTAATAACTTCCCCTTTACGGAAAATGATACCTTGACCATCACCACCAGCGATACCAAAGTCAGCCTCACGAGCTTCCCCTGGACCATTTACAACACACCCCATAACAGCAACCTTAATAGGCGCTTTAATGGATGCTAAACGTTCTTCTACAATACCAGCCATATCAAACAAGTTTACTTGGCAGCGACCGCATGTAGGACAAGATATCATAGTGGCCCCAAAGTTTCTTAACCCTAAACTACTTAAAATACTTCGGCCTACTTCAATTTCATGAATTGGATCACCCGTTAAAGATACTCGTAAGGTATCACCAATACCATCGAGAAGTAAAGCACCAATACCCATAGCAGATTTAATAGTGCCTTGTTTAATAGTACCAGCTTCTGTAACACCTAAATGTAACGGATAAGGAATCTTATCGGATAATTTACGATATGCTTCTACCATTAAAGGCACTTCCGTGGCTTTAATAGATAATTTCATTTGACGATAATCAAGTTTCTCTAGTATTCTTACATGTTCTAAAGCGGTTTCAACCATACCGTCCGCAGTAGGATGACCTCCATGAGCATCGAGAATGTGCTTTGGTAAAGACCCTGCATTAACACCAATGCGAATTGGGATTTGTTTAGGTTTTGCCTTTTCAATAACGGCTAAAACCTTATCTTCACCACCAATATTTCCTGGGTTAATGCGCAATCCATCAACATTATTTTCAATAGCTTCTAAAGCTAATCTATAATCAAAGTGAATATCAGCAATCAAAGGGATTGAAATGCCGGCTCTAACAGCTTTTAAAGCCTTTGCAGATGCCATTGTAGGAACTGCGACACGAACCAGTTCACAACCAGCCTCTGCTAAACGATTAATTTCTGCAATTGCCTTCTCTGTATGGACTGGATCCGTAGTAATCATAGATTGAATACTTACCGGTGCATAATCGCCGATTTTAACTGTACCTACATAGATACCATTTGTTGGTTTACGTACAATCATTGTAATCTCCCATCTGTCTTATAGTAAACGGAAAATATCCTGCGTTGTTACATATAAGAATAATGCTACCATTAAGGCAACCCCAACCATTTGAATATACATTAAGGCTTTAGCAGGTAATCTACGGCCTGTTATAGCTTCCGCCAAGATAATAATCAAATGACCACCATCTAAAACAGGTAATGGTAAAAGATTAATAACCCCTAAGTTAATACTAAGAAAAGCAGCAAAGCTTAATAATGGTGCAAAACCTGATTGTGCAATAGTACCTGCCATTTGCGAAATACCTACTGGACCAGATAATTCGGCTGCTTGTGTGCCACGAATCATATCGTAAATCCCACTGACCATAGCAACAATAGTTTGCCCCGTCCGGCTAATAGCAAGGCCCAAAGATTCACCAATACTATAAGTTTCACGAGTAAAGCTAGGATAGATGCCAATCTTAGGACTATCTTGTTCCATTTTAGGTATTACCGTAGTTTCTATAGTTTGTCCTTCACGCTCTACAACAACAGTTACACCATGGTTTGCTGTGCCTTGTAAGCTAGGACGAATATCATCCCAAGTACTAATTTTTTTGCCATCAATCGTAATAATTCTATCGTTAGCTTCTAAATGAGCCTGTTCGGCAGAACTACCAGCAATAATGTTACCAATTACAGGTTCATTTGTATAAGTAAGATTTCCTACAGTAACATTGAGGCCAAAGAAAAGTACAATGGCTAATATAAAGTTAAATACAGCCCCTGCGGAAATAACGATAAATTTTTTCCACGCAGGTTTATTATAAAAAGAGCGTTCATTAAGAGGCTCGTCAAGTGTCATACCAGCAATACGATTAAATCCTCCAAGAGGAATTATACGAATAGAATATAAAGTTTCCCCTTTTTGTACTTTAAATATGGCTGGTCCAAAACCTATAGCAAATTCATCAACTTGCATACCTGACATCTTAGCTGTAATAAAATGGCCTAGCTCATGAATAAACACGATTAAACCAAATACAAATATTGTGGCTAATGCCGTAATCATATATTCTCCTATAACATCAATGATGTTGCCTTTTCACGGGCCCATCTATCGATGGATAATAAATTATCTAATGTAAAATCATCTTCTGATCCCATAGATTCAAGAACAGAAGAAACGACTTTATAAATATCACCAAAAGCGATTTTATCTTCTAAAAACGCATATACTGCCGTTTCATTGGCTGCATTAAATACAGCTGGTTTAAATCCACTAGCACGCCCTACCTCATATGCAAGTCGAAGTGCAGGGAAATCGTCATATCGTGGAGGTAAAAACTCCAATTGTAGAGTTTGAGTAAAATCAAGATGATTCATACTTAAAGCTTCACGTTTTGGATACGTTAAAGCATATTGAATAGGCTCACGCATATCTGGATTTCCCATTTGCGCTAATATCGCACCATCCTTCATACGAATCATAGAATGAACAATACTTTGAGGATGTACTACTACATCAATATGATCAAAATCAAACCCAAATAACCAATGAGCTTCTATTACCTCTAATCCTTTATTAAATAAGGAGGCAGAGTCTATAGTTATTTTATTCCCCATATTCCAGGTAGGATGTCGTAAACAATCTGCAGCAGTTGCAGTTTGAATCTTACTAGAGTCCCATGTACGTAAAGGGCCACCAGAAGCAGTAACAATTAAAGAATCAACATTGTCATGACCTTGCCCTTCTAAGCACTGAAATATAGCACTATGTTCACTATCAATAGGTAAAATTTGAACCCCGTGTTCTTCAGCTAGCGACGTAATTAGTGGGCCTCCAGCAACAAGAGTTTCTTTATTAGCAAGACCTATAGTCTTCCCTTTTTTTATAGCTTCTACTGTGGGCTCAATGCCTGCAGCACCTACAATAGCAGTAATAACCATCGTAGCTTCTTGAATCGTTGCCGCTACAATAAGGGCTTCCTTACCACCTATCAATTTTGTAGGACCTGTATAGCGTGCTTGTAATTCCTTAAAAGCACCTTCATCTACAAGACCCGCCACCAAAGGTTTATATTCTTTAATCTGATGTTCTAAGAGGTCAATATTATGATGTGCCACTAAAGCAACCACCTTGAATTGATCTGGATGTTGAGACACCACATCAAGCGTCTGTGTACCGATTGAGCCAGTACTGCCGATAATACTTAGGTTTTTCATAAGTGTACCTCTATAAAACTAGTACGAAAATAGCAATATATATACTAATGTAATAGGAGCTGCAAATAATAAGCTATCGAAGCGATCCAATACACCGCCATGACCTGGTAATAATGTACCAGAATCTTTTACATTACATAATCGTTTAATCTTTGATTCAAACAAATCACCTAAAGGTGCTAATATACCGCTAATCATACCTACATGGATCCCCATCCACCAAGGAATACCAACGATATAAGAAAATACTACACCTGTAATGATACAGCCGATAAAGCCACCAATAAAGCCTTCTAATGTTTTATTAGGACTAATGGATGGTACTATTTTACATTTCCCAAAGGCTCGACCTGAAAAGTACGCAAAGGTATCGCTAGCCCAAGTAGTAAACAATAATAACCAAAGTGTAATAGTTCCCCAGTTATATAGCTCAAAAGGCATTGATAAAGTCATGTATATAGAGTCATGACGAATCAAGAGCAATGAAGTCATACCCATAGCAATATATAATAAACCAAATACACTAAAGGATACACTAGACATCGAGTACTTAGTTTCACCAAATGTACACAACATATAATTGGCAAATAAACTTAATACTAAAATAGCTATAGCTATAATATATTGATGACATGCAAGAGCAATCATTAGCAATAAAATGCTAATATAGCCCCATATAATGGATATCCGAACACGTTTAGCTTTACCAAGTATTACAAACTCACGCCACCCTAATAAAGCTAAAAGTGTAATTAGAACATCATATATAGATCCGCCTAATGTAATGGCCCCTAAGGCAATAATAAAACCTATAACAGCGGTAATAACACGTGTTTTTAACATTCTTTATTCCTCATCACGTAAGCCACCAAATCGGCGTTCTCGTTTCTGATATGCCGCAACAGCTTCTAACAAAGTTTCCTTTGTAAAATCTGGCCAATGTAAATCAGTAAACCAGAATTCAGCATAAGCTAGTTGCCATAACAAAAAGTTACTAATTCTAAAATCACTACTTGGACGAATCAACAAGTCTACATCACTAAACTCTTTAGTAAATAATTGAGAGCTTACATAGTCTTCAGTAATATCGTCCGCTGTAATAGTACCCGCTTTTACAGAACTTGTAATTTCGCGGATAGTTCTTACTATCTCATCACGTCCACCATAGTTAATAGCTAACTGCAAAGTAAGACCTGTATTATTCTGAGTTAATAGTTCTGCATCCCTAATGATTTGTTGTAACTCCTCTGAAAGAGCGCCAATAAATCCAATAAAGCGAATGCGAACATTATGTTCATGCATATACTTAACATTATTGTTTAAGTATTCTTTGATGAGAGCCATAAGTAAAGAAACTTCCTGTTCAGGTCGTTTCCAGTTCTCTGTGGAGAAACCATATACCGTAAGAGCTCTAATTCCAATTTCGTCAGCAGCGATAACGATCTGCTTTAATACGTCTGCCCCTGCACGATGCCCCATGGACCGTGGCATCCCTCTACGTTTAGCCCAACGTCCATTACCATCCATAATAATAGCAACATGTTTAGGAATAGCATTGCTATCAATAGCAGGCGTATCCGATTGTTTACGGTTAAATAATTTCTTTAGCATAGTCTACCTCGATAGAATGTCCGAAGTCGCTGGCAATCATTGGTCTATACACTAGTATATGTAAACACTCATCTACTTTAGTAATACGTGCTACATAAAATCCTTCATCTGCAATCTCAAAAAAGCGATTAAAGGATGCCCCAATCATTACCTTAAAAGGAATATGGGCAGCCTGCAAACGAGACTTTGCAAGCTGCCATGGCATTCCAATAAGGCTATTAGAATCTAACATTATACTTCTAATACGTCCTTTTCTTTTACTGCTTTTAACTCATCAATCTGCTTAATTTTAGCATCTGTAAGTTTTTGAATTTGATCTAAACCGTCTTTAGCATCATCTTCAGTAATTGTTTTAGCTTTTTCTTCTTTTTTCAATGCATCATTTACATCACGACGAATATTACGTACTGCAACTTTAGCATCTTCAGCTTTTTTATGAACAACTTTAACGATTTCTTTACGGCGCTCCTCAGTTAATTGAGGAATAGTTAAACGAATTTGAGCACCATCATTACCTGGGTTTAAACCAAGATCGGATTGTAAAATTGCCTTTTCAATGGCACCAATCATAGTTTTATCCCAAGGTGCAATTACAATCATGCGAGGCTCAGGTACAGAGATATTCGCAACTTGGTTAATTGGAGAAGGGCTACCATAATAATCAACCATTACTTTATCAAGCAATGCTACACTAGCACGACCTGTACGAATAGATGCGAATTCATGTTTTAAAGCCTCAATAGACTTATTCATGCGTTCTTCTGCTTGTTGCAACAATTCTTTGATTTCCATATGAATTATTCTCCTCGAACTATAGTCCCGATTTCTTCACCTTTAGCGGCTTTTGTAATATTACCAGGAATGTCCATGCTAAATACAATAATAGGTATATTGTTATCTTTACATAAAGTCGTAGATGTAGCATCCATAACTTTCAATTCTTTTGTAATGATATCATTATATGTTAATTCATCAAATTTAACGGCATTAGGATTCGTCTTAGGATCGGAATCATATACACCATCAGCAAATTTCTTTGCCATTAAAATAGCATCGGCTTCAATTTCAGCGGCCCGTAATGCAGCTGTTGTATCTGTAGAGAAGTAAGGTTTACCAAGACCAGCACCGAAGATTACGATACGTTTTTTCTCTAAGTGACGAATAGCGCGACGACGAATATAAGGTTCTGCAATTTCTTGCATTTCAATAGCTGTTTGAACACGTGTATCTACACCAGCTTGCTCTAATGCATCTTGCAATGCTAAGGAGTTCATCACTGTTGCTAGCATCCCCATATAGTCAGCAGTAGCACGATCCATACCTTGATTGCTACCAGCTAAACCTCTCCATAGGTTGCCGCCACCAACAACAATTGCGATTTCTAAATCAGTGGATTTTGCTAAAGCAGCAATTTCTTTTGCAAATTCTTCAACAACATCTGGATTAATACCAAAACCTTGTTCACCTGCTAATGCTTCACCACTCAACTTTAAAACAATACGTCGAAAGTTTCTTTTTGCCATATTTTTACTCCTCTATTGCAAAATAAGAGAACACTGTACGGTGTTCTCTTATTGTTTCTTAATTATTTACCAACAGATGCCATTACTTCAGCTACGAAGTCATCTTGGCGTTTTTCAATGCCTTCACCTAAACCATAGCGAACAAAACGACGTACGTTGATGTTTTCACCGATTTTTGCAATACTTTCATTAATGATGTCTGTAACAGTTTTGTCGCCATCTTTAATGAATACTTGTTCTAATAGGCAATTCTCTTTATAGAATTTTTCAATACGACCTGCAACCATTTTTTCTAAAACAGCTTCAGGTTTTGGTTTACGACCAGCTTTAACGTCTTCTTCAGCTTCTACTTTAGCTTGTT
>ERZ773050.600-NODE-600-length-20574-cov-6.355329_pt1 | contig 20574 bp, 19 predicted proteins | sample MGYA00580632_ERZ773050 | MGnify/ENA primary metagenome ERZ773050 (study PRJEB29015, sample SAMEA2738123) | human oral metagenome | biome: human oral; feature: human-associated habitat; material: saliva | place: China | collected 2166 ... | reverse complement strand
ACAAGGCTCGAATATTTAACTCTCGTACAATTACATAAGATAATAACACAAATCTAAAGAAATATCAATTAAATAAAATTGGGGTATAATATAGTTATGGATTACAATAAATTAGCACTCGAACTACACGAAAAATACAAAGGTAAAATTACGACCAGCCTCAGAGATAAAGAGGAGCTTAATCGCGATAAACTTAGCGCTTATTACAGCCCTGGCGTCGGCGCAGTCAGCCAAGCAATTGCCGAAAATCCAGCCGATTTACCAAAATACACTTGGACAAACAATCTAGTCGCCGTAATCTCAGACGGCTCAGCAATTTTGGGCTTGGGCAATTTGGGACCAAAAGCCGCCATGCCAGTCATGGAAGGAAAAGCTTTACTATTTAAGCATTTTGCCGATGTCGACGCCGTGCCAATTGTGTTAGACATTCACGAACCAGAAGAAATTATTGCCACCGTTAAAGCCATTGCGCCAAGCTTCGGCGCCATCAACCTTGAGGATATTGCCGCACCAAGATGCTTTGAAATTGAAGAGCGATTGAAGGCAGAATTAGACATTCCAGTCTTCCACGACGATCAACACGGCACGGCTGTCGTTGTATTAGCGGGCCTAATTAACGCCGCTAAATTGACAGGACGAAACCTGGCAGATTGCAAATTCGTAGTCATCGGCGCAGGCGCAGCTGGCACGGCAATCATCAAATTGTTAAATCTTTACGGAGCAAAAAACATCGTAGCGGTGGATAGTCGAGGAATTGTCGGAAAATCACGCACAGATTTGAACGCTGAAAAAACCGCGCTATTGGAATATGTCGACGCATCACAATCTGGCTCAATTGAAGACGCCATCACCGACGCAGACGTATTCATCGGCGTATCGCGCGCAGGACTCCTCACTCCAGAATTAGTCCAAAAAATGGCGAAAGATCCAATCGTATTAGCACTAGCAAATCCTGTTCCAGAGATTATGCCAGATGTCGCCAAACAAGCCGGCGTCGCAATCATCGGCACGGGTCGTAGCGACTTTCCAAACCAAGTCAACAACTCCCTGGCCTTCCCTGGAATTTTCCGCGGCGCATTAGATCACGGAGTTAAGAAAATCACCGATCAGCACAAATTAGCGGCTGCTGAAGCGCTAGCTAACCTGGTCAAAAATCCAACCGTCGATAAAGTCGTCCCAACCGCATTTGATGAGGGTGTTGCTGAAGCTGTCGCGAATGTCATTAGATAAACCTAAGTACCAGCACCGTCAGCTGCCTCAATGCGCCTAGTCCGCCCAGTAAATACTGGCAATAATTCTTCCTGGTTATTTTTGTCGCAAGCACCCAAAAGCATTAATAAATGAGTTACACCGTTCTCTTCTAGTATCTTTCTCACAGACTCATCATCCACCTTATCCATAGCGATGTGCGACACATACATCCTTAGTGCGTCAGATGTTTGGGCTTTCCAGCTAAAGATACTAAAAGGATACTTATTTTTATCTCGATATCTTAAGGTCGTCCAAGAATCACGTAATTCAGAATCTGACGTTGCAACAATTTCTGCCGCTAATTTTAATTTATTATAAAGACTGGGCAAAATACTCTTCTGCTTTTTCTTAGTCTCATAGCCAGACATTCTGTGTTCAATTCTCTTGGCTGCTTCAGTACGAGCATCGACTACTACCGTAACGCCATTACCGCTTCTCTTAATATATAAAACCTTAGCCATTTCATCATCTAACCACGGAAATGTTTCGTGACTAAGCTCTATATAATCCCCGACCTTCAAGTTAACCTCAGTAGCCTTAATATTCTGATCACTCACCTCGCAATTATCCTGGCGTGATTGCTTCTTTCTCTTTCTCTTCTTCGCCTTATTCAAAGATTCAGCGGCGATTTTAGGTGCCACTTCATAGCCATTCAATTTCTCCGAAAGCACCCTCAGGGCGTCGTCTAAAGACTCGCTCAGATGCTCTTTAGCCATAGATTCAGCAAGGCTACGAACCACTGGAATGTTCTCCTTAATTGTCGCTTCTTTATATTGCTTGGCTAGTTCCTCTTCGCTTGGCAATTTTATGGATTTTATAAACTCAAGAACACTGTTGGCAAATTTTAAATCACCCTCAGGATTAATACCATTACATTCCTCATCTTCAACCTCCTTAAGTTTCCGACACTTAAAGTCTTCCAAGAAACTACTCAACTTCATCTTGCCATCATTACCTGGAATGTATTCAGGTCTAGTAATTGTAAAATCATCAGGTAAACCAAAAGCCCCATCCTTAGTAAGGCTATCAGCCACAGCCTCCCTTGCCTTTGCGATAAAGTCCATATATTCACTATCTGCAAGTTCAGGACTAATTATTTTATTAGCATGCTGCCATCGTCTTACGTCGGGAATCACATGCTCTTCAGCTTTGCAAAATTCTGGAATATTCACTTCCGCCAGCTTTTTGGGAAAAACTACACTAAGATTTTCCCTTATAAATTTCTCGTATGTTCCATTAAATATACTTCTTAACGATTCTTTGATTTCCTCTATATCAAAATCTATCTCTATGCAATCTGGAAGCCTGTTATACTCCTCCTCAATTTGCTGAAACAACCCAAGAACCTTCTCGTAAGATTCTTGATATTCACCGCGCAACTCCTCACCTTCAACAAGAAACGGTACATGCTTAATAATAAACTCTACATAATCTATAATTTGACTTATGTAGTTTTTATTAAGATCTTCTGCCTGAGGCAGTTTATCTCCAACAACATAACCATCCCGTTGTCTTTCGCTCATAAACTAATATTTTATCAGTTTATAGCCATAAAGTCAATTATATTACTCTGTTAACTTCTTCTAATGTAGTTTCGCCGCGAAGAGCCGCTAACACGCCAGCCTGAAGTAGCGTCACCATGCCATCTTCTTTTGCAGCCTTCTCAATCGCTTCCGTGTGAACATCCTCAACATCGCCGCGCAAGAATTTCTGAATATTTTCACTCACGACCAGTTGCTCCATTACTGGAATTCGCCCCTTATAACCGAATGGCACGTCGTCCGTTGGCACCGCATGCCAAAGCTTAAACGTATCCAAATCTGGGCAATCAACATTCTCCGGCAAATCCTTCAAGACTTCTTTCACCCACTTGCGAGTCGCCTCATCTGGCTCATATTCTTCCTTGCTATCATCCCACAATCTCCTCACCAGTCGCTGAGCAATCACCAGCCGAACCGCCGAGCTAAAAATCGGGTTTTGCCCAATCATATCGATCATACGACTAAACGCCGCCGCAGTCGAATTGGCGTGAAAGCTGGACAGCACCAAGTGTCCCGTAATTGACGCCTGAATCGCAGTCTTCGCAGTTTCATTGTCGCGAATCTCACCAACCATCACCACATCTGGGTCAAGACGCAAAACACTACGCAAACCATCAGCAAACCTCTGTCCATTTGTCGTATCAATTGGAATCTGAGCAATCCCAGGAATCGTATTTTCTACAGGATCTTCCAATGTAATAATCTTTCGATCCTGAGTATTAAGAGCGTTAAGAATGCTATATAACGTCGTAGACTTTCCCGAACCAGTTGGACCAACCATCAACAACATCCCACGCGGATGAGAAATAACTTCATCAATTTGCTCGCGCTCTTTCTTTGAAATATTCAAAAGATCCAAGTTCAACATTGATTCGTCGAAATTGAACAATCGAAGTACCAAGTCTAAGCCATACACCGTCATCACGGCTTCCACACGCAAATTCAGCACGTGCGATGCGCCATCTCTATGAATTTCCTGTTGCATATGCCCAGATTGAGGCTCTCTGGAAGCAGTAGAAATATTCGCACGAGACGCCAAAGTCGCCATAATCACTCGATATCTATCCCTACTAAGCTCCGCCACCGTGTGCAAAGCTCCGTCAACACGCATACGAATTCGAATCGATTCGCGCTGGTTCTCAATATGAATGTCTGACGCGCCCAACAAATCCGCTTGGTCAATCAAATAATTAAACACATCATTCGTACCCACAGAAGCCAAAGTCTGAGTAACCTGCGCCAGAGTATCGCTATCGCCTTCCTTGGCAATTTCAATATTATCATAAATCACTTTTTTTGGCGGATCAAACCTAAGCATAATTGACCGAAACGCCGAACCAGAAATTAAGAAGAAGAAGATTCGCTTGCCGTTTTCAACATACTGATCTCGCATCCGCTTCATCAACGACTCAGAAGTTTGCGACGTAACACCAAATCGATAAGACTGGTCTTCCTCATTAAAGGCTAACGGAACCAACCTGCCCTTATACATCTCTTCTATCGTTAAAACACCCTTAAGCAAAGGTAAAGTTTCTTCAAATTCCCGCCCGTCAAGATATTGAAGTCCTAAAATTGACGCTCGACGACGAGTCGCTTCCTCATCTTGCTCACGGCGTCGCGCCTGAATTTTATCTTCGTCCATATGAAAATTATACCAAAAAGCTTACGGTTTGACGAGTGATATAATAGTGATATGAATCCAGAAATTACTCTGTTAGTCCACAATATTCGCTCGACGCATAATGTTGGGGCAATTTTTCGCACAGCCGAAGGATTTGGCGTAAAAAAGATTATTCTTAGTGGCTACACGCCGTATCCAGAATTGAGTTTATGTAGCAAAGCGCCTGCTTGTGCGCTTGTTGATGGAGAAATTCGATCTGAAGATCCCCGCCTGCCACACATTCGCGAGAAAATCACCAGCCAAATTCATAAAACCGCTTTGGGCGCGGAAAGTTTGGTACCGTTTGAGTTTTATGAGGATATCAATGACTGGATTAAAGAGAATCAGCGAACAGAAAACTTGCCAATTGTTGCGCTGGAGCAATCAAAAGACAGCGTGATGCTACCAGAATTTCAGTCGCCTAAAAAATTTGCGCTGCTACTCGGCGAAGAAGTCCACGGAATCACGCCAGAACTTTTGGACAACTGCGACTTCACCGTAGAAATCCCGATGTTTGGTCAAAAAGAATCGTTCAATGTGTCGGTCGCAACGGGAATTGCGCTATTTGGACTGATCTTCCCTGTCAGAAAATAGCTTGCCTTGAGAATTTTGGTCTAGACTAGAGCTCTCTTGGCGGGCTATTTTCATTTGAAGGTAATTTATTTTTATCACGCCGCTTGACTTTATTAACCATATGTGTTATATCTATAAAAGCTTTCTTCGGAATCCCCCGGAGAAAGTAGTCCCTACAGAAAGGAGCATACAATGGCCTCCAGCCTGTTTGCTTTCGCTGTTGCAGGGCAATTATTATTGCTCTGCCTGTCGCCAGAACTGGCGTCAGTCTCCGAGAAGGTTGGTCACCGTATTATCCACAAGAACAATCTGGGCCTAACGGCTCTGGCCGTTATCCTAGCAGTATATGTCGGCTTCTGGGTCTGCTTCAGCCCGATGATGCACAGCCCTGGAGTTAACCTAGTGCTAGGGCTGCTACAGCTCAGCAGCCTGTACGTGGCTGTGACTTTCTGGAGCAAGTTGCGCAACGACAGCGCTATCTAGCGATAAACAGGGGGGCTTAGTCCCGCTGACAGATAAGTTAGCCCGCCAGAGCAACCGGCTCCGGCCGGGGCCTCTGTCAGCGGGCTAACTATCACTTTAGAACTACACACTCTTCACCCAGAGTGTTTTTTAATTGGCTTAATAAATTGTCATTAGCATCCACCTTAAACGGCAGACGCATGGCTGATTTTTCTTTCTCGCCCAGCACTAAAACCACGTCAGTTGTGCCAGCATTTTCGCCGCAAACAGACTTCATTTTCACCAACCGCGAATGGTCATTCGGATCTTTGATATACACAAATAACTTTGAAGCGGGAATTTCTGGCGCAACATTAACAGGCGCCGAATGAGTTTTTGGCTGCGGTTTGGTGGCGTCATTCTTTACGGCAGACTTCGGAGAGGCTCCATTTTTCTGATTACGATAAGCTTCACGGCGCTCTTTTTTTACAGCAGAGCTAATTTTTGGCGCATCCATTTTACGGCCAGTCGACTCATAGCCATTGATATCGTTATCCGTAATCGCAATAATATCATCGGCAATTAGTTTACTTTCATTGCCCAAATTTCCGTCACGATCTCGCGCTGAATTTTTACCAGAAACTCGAATCACTGCGTCCTGAACCAGCTTGGCGCCAACTTTTTCATACAGATTTGGAAAGACAATTATTTCACCCTCGCCGAACTTATCCTCAATTCCCACGAACGCCATCTTCGAACCGCTTTTTGTGACAATCGTACGAACGGTGCTAATAATTCCCCCGACCGTCATCATTCGGCTGTCATATTCCGGAACCAACTGCGTCAATGGTTGAGTTTGCTCGCTCAAATACGTTTCATACCTATCAAGCGGATGCGCCGAGATATACAGCCCCAACAATTCTCGCTCCCACATCAAGCGCTCTTTATCGTCGTGTTTCACAGGAGCCTTCTGGAGATGAAGAGTCGATTGGACACTCGCCGCATCATCGCCACCCAGCATTCCAAACAAATTGGTCTGCCCGCTGGCGGCTTCTTTTTGGAGCTTGGACGCAAATGACGTAATAGAATCCAGATTGAACAGCAAATCAGATCGATCGCCCATATCATCAAACGCACCAGATTTAATAAGCGATTCCCAGGCTTTTCTATTGAACTTACTGGTTGAAACGCGCCTAGCAAAATCCTCAACCGACGTAAACGGCCCGTCTTCGCGCGCTCGCAGAACCTCCTCGACCGCACCAACGCCAACGCCCTTCACCGCCGACATTCCGAAACGAATTTTATTCTCATTCGGCACCACAGCAAACTCAACGAACGATTCGTTTACGTCAGGACTCAGCACACTAATTCCCATGTGTTTACATTCGGTGATTTCAATTGCCAGACGATCAGTGTCATCATGGTCGCTAGTCATAAGCGCCGCCATAAACGCGTCAGGATAATGCGCTTTCAAATAAGCCGTCCAATAGGCAATCAAACCATAACAAGCGGCGTGCGACTTATTGAAACAATAGTTGGCGAATTCTTCCAGCTGAGTCCAGAAAGTTTCCGCAATTTCCTTGGTTGCGCCACCAACTTTAACTGCGCCCTCGACAAATTCAGGCTTGACCTTTTTCATCAAGTCAATTTTCTTCTTACCAACAGCCTTACGCAACGTGTCAGCCTGACCACCAGTAAATCCACACCATTCCTTAGAAATCTGCATAAACTGCTCCTGATAGACCAAAATTCCGTAAGTATTTTTCAGCGAGTTTTTCATTCCAGAATGCAAATAAGTTATTTCTTCCTCGCCGTGTTTGCGCCGAATAAAGCTGTCAATAAACTGCATCGGGCCCGGACGATAAAGAGCCACCATAGCAATAATATCTTCAAACGTAGTCGGCTTCAGTCCGCGCAAATATCTCTTCATTCCCGCCGATTCCAACTGGAACACGCCAGTCGTGTCGCCGCGCTGAAACAGCTCGTAGGTCTTTTTATCGTCAAGCGGCAACTCCGAAAGATTAATTTCTTTCTTGTAAGCTTTTCGGATAATTCTCATGGCGTTATTAATAATCGTAAGGTTCGAAAGTCCCAAGAAGTCCATCTTCAATAGACCCAGCTCTTCAACCTCGCCCATCGGGAACTGAGTTGCTACTACGCCCTTTTGCGCCATTTCAAGCGGAATATAGTTAGCCAACGTATCTGGCGCGATCACCACGCCACAGGCATGAACGCCGTGGCTACGAATCGTCCCTTCCAACTGAATTGCATAGTCCAGAACCTCCTTCGCGGTCGGATTATTTTCATATTCATTCCGAAGATCAGCATCCTCTTTAATACTCACAGACAACGGAATATGACGCCCCTGGTTTGGCGGCGGAACCAACTTCGCCAAGCGGTCGCTCTCGGCATACGGAACTTCCAAAACTCTGGCAACGTCACGCACTGCCATACGACCAAACATCTTGCCGAACGTTGCGATATTACTGACGTGATCCTCGCCATATTTTTTCGCACAATATTCAATCACTTCGTCGCGGCGCGTATCCTGAATATCGACGTCGATGTCGGGCATAGAAATACGATCAGGATTCAGGAATCGCTCAAATAGCAAACCATATTTCAGCGGATCAAGATCTGTAATGTTCAGCGCATACGCAATAATCGAGCCAGCCGCGCTACCACGCCCCGGACCAAAAACAATTCCTTGAGATTTTCCCCAGTTGATAAAATCCTGGACGATCAAGAAATAACCTTCATAGCCCATATTTCCCATCACGCCAAGCTCCATTTCAGCGCGCTCACGAACCTCATCAGACAGCTTCGGAATAATCTCATCAGGATCCAACTTTTCAGCCTCCTCCTTCGAAGCCCCATTGTAACGCTGCAACAAACCTTGATATGTCAATCTAAGCAGATACGAATGTTCATTCTCGCCGTCTGGCAATGGATATTTTGGAATAAGAATTCGCCCAAGCTCAATCTCAACGTCACAGCGATCAGCTATTTTTTTCGTGTTGCGAATAACTTCAGGAAATTCCTCGCCCCAGTGATCAATAATATCGCGCGGATCCGTCAAATGAAGCTCAAAATCCTTCAAACTCATTCGCTTTTCGTCGCTGAGATATGATCCCGTCCCAACGCAAAGCAAAATCTCGTGCGCGTCTTGATATTCATGCGTCAAATAGTGACCGTCGCAAGTCACCACCATTTCAATATCAAGCTCTTTTGAAAGCTTAATTAAGCCCTCATTGATCTTCGCCTGCACATCCCAGTGCGTGTTCGACTTCGGATGCCCATGGTCCTGCAGCTCCAAATAATAACGATCGCCAAAAATTGACTTATACCATTTGGCAATCTCACGAGCGCGATCATAATCATCCTCTTTCAACGCCACACCAATTTCACCGCTCGCGCAACCACTCAGGACAATCAGCCCCTCGTTCAATTCCTCCAGCAAATCATGGTCAATTCGCGGCTTATAATACATTCCCTCCAGATTGGCGCGCGTCGACAACTTCATCAAGTTGTGAAAACCCGTGTTGTTCATCGCCAGCACGGTCAAGTGAAAACGCTGCTTGTCCTTGCCTGGATCGCGGTCAAATCGCGAACGAGTCGCCACGTAAGTTTCAATTCCGATAATCGGCTTAATTCCCGCTTTTTTGGCGGTCTTGTAATAGTCCAAAATGCCGCTCATCGTGCCGTGATCAGTTACGGCGGCAGCCTCCATTCCGAGCTCCTTAACCTTATCGACCAAGTCATGAATCTTAGTCAATCCGTCCAGCACCGAGTGAAAAGTGTGATTATGAAGATGCACGAAATCTGACGGCTTTAAAGCCGCCGACGATGATTGTTCGCTTGTCCCCTCAGTCATTAATAACAATTATAGCACGCTATTGACGACGTTGCATTGTCTCGATTAAGTGGTTGATAAAATCAGCCAACGGCGGGAAAATGTCGGCAAATTGCCCCAAAATCCAAATCAATATCGCAATCAATAACGTCGCACCCAAAGCACTTCCAAGGCCAAAGAAAATTCCGCGAACAAAATTCACCCAGTAAACCTGGCGGCGAGATTTATGGAAATCAAAGAACAAATCCTCCAAAATCGCCCGACGAGCGTCGTTTTCATTATCACGAACGACTTTTTTTGCCAGCTTATTTGGCTGTTCTTTGGCTGACTTTTTCACTCTTTTTCACCTTCTTCTTTGAGAAAAATTTTGAGAAAAATCCGCTCTTTGAAGCGAAGTTTTTGGCTAGCTCCACGCCAATTGAAACCGTACTTACAATTCCATTTAAGTTAGCAATTCGCTGACTTATTGCCTCCACGTTCTGCTGGGTTTGGCGAATTTGACGCGTTAATTTGATGATAGAAATTGTCATAGCGATCATCATGATGACAAAAATCACCATCAAAATCACTAATATAATAAGCAATCCGTTCATGCTATTTATTATACATTATTTTAGGCGATCCGCCAGATGGGCGCGCAATTTATCACCGAAGTTGGGATCACGCAGCCCAAAGTCGATCACTGTTTTTAGATATTCCAATTTGTCTCCAGTGTCGTAATAAGTGCCGTTCATAATCTCTACGCCATAGAAATCAAATCCGTCGTCAATCATTTGCTGCATAATTGGCTGAATCGTAAACTCGCCGTTACCGTCAAACTCTTCCTTGGCTTTGTCTAGATAGCCAAAAATCTCGCCTGGAAGCAAATAGCTACTAACGCTCGCTAAATCAGAAGGCGCATTCTCCTTGCCCGGCTTTTCAACAATGTTCGTCATTTTTATAACGCCGTCTTTCACTCCTTGACCATTGATGACTCCATAGCGATCAAATTCCGCGTCATCAGTGATTTTCTTACACGACAGAACCGCTCCGTCTAAGCTTTCTGACGCCTCAATCATCTGCTTGAAACGACTTGGACTAGCCGCAATAAAGTCATCCGCAAATGTGTAAATCACAGGCTCGTCATGATGAATCAAATGCGAAGCACAGGACAAAGGCGTTGCGTTGCCGTACGGACCTTTCTGGCGAATATAAATAAAGTTTGCCATCTCAGCCAAATTCTGCACCGCGTCAATGAACGGCTGTTTTTTAGGACCGCCAGCGCGCAAATTAGCCAAAAGTTCTTCATTCGGCTCGTCAAAATGATCCTCGATTGCTCGCTTATTCGCGCTACCGATAATGATAATATCTTTAATGCCAGCCTCAACCAATTCCTCGACGACGTATTGAATAATCGGCTTATCAATCAGCGGCAACATCTCCTTTGGCATGGCTTTGGTTTGCGGCAAAAATCGCGTACCAAAACCGGCAGCAGCGATGATAGCTTTAGTTGGTTTTCTCATATTTCAGCTCCTATTCCCTATTATTTCGGCAATTCTAAAGTTTCTCGCGAATTAGTTTTTGCGCAAGGCTTGGATTGGCTTGACCCTTAGACTTCTTCATAACTTGTCCAACCAAATATCCAATAGCCTTATCTTTTCCAGCCTTGATGTCTGCAATTGAAGCCGCCGAAGCTGGATCGTTCAGAACTTCGTCAACGATTGCAGCAATCGCCGATTCGTCAGAAACCTGCAACAAATTCTTCTCTTCGGCAATCTTACGAGGATTTTTCGCGCCAGCCAAAAGCTCATTGAATAATTCCTTCGCATTCGTGCTGGAAACTTCAGACTTCTCTGTCATTTCAGCCAATTCTATCAAATCGTCAACCGTCACGCGTATAGATTCATTGTCTGTTTGCGCGTCATTTTCATCAGAAGTTGTCAATGCGCTCGCAAACCAATGCGCGACTCGCTTAGCGGACGCCTCGTCCGACTTTTCCTGAACTTCCAATGTAATCTGGGCGTAATCCTGATTAGACAAAAGCGAATTGATAACAGATTTATCCAAGTTCAGCGCGCTCCATTTTTCCCTATATTCACCAGGAAGCATCGGCACTTTGGACTGAATTTCAGCTATCACCTCATCAGTCAATACAACTGACGGAATATCTGGGTCTGGCATATAGCGATAATCCTGAGCGTCCTCCTTTGACCTCTGAGAAATAGTTATCTGCTTGTCATCATTCCAACCTCTGGTCTCCTGAACAACTTCTTCGCCACGTTCCAAAATATCGACTTGTCGTTTGAACTCATATTCAGCGGCCCTTTCAACACTGCGGAAGGAATTGAGATTCTTAATTTCTGCGCGCTTTCCAAGCTCCGCCGCGCCCTTTTTTGCTACTGAAATATTGACGTCAAATCGCATATTTCCGTGATACAAATTGCCATAAGTCACACCCGCGTAAACCATCAATTTATGAAGTTCCGAAACGTAAGCTTTAGCCTCCTCAGCCGAATGCATATCCGGCTCAGAGACAATCTCAATCAGCGGCGTGCCAGCGCGGTTAAGATCGACCAACGAATAGCCGTCGTGATGTGTCAATTTACCAGCATCTTCCTCCATGTGAGCATGATCAATTCGCACGCGTTTCAAAGAACCATCTTCCAACGGCGCATCGACATATCCAGCCAGAATAATCGGATTATACATCTGCGAAGTCTGATAGCCCTTTGGTAAATCTGGATAAAAATAATGCTTTCGATCAAATCGGCTAACGTGCGCAATCGGCGAATTCAAAGCTTTTCCAGCGCGAACCGCCAGCTCAACAGCGTGTTTATTCAAAACCGGCAACATCCCCGGCAAACCAAAGTCAATCTGATGTGTCTTAGTATTCGGCTCAGCGTCACGAGCATCATTGTCAGCCGGGCTAAATAGCTTGGTTTTCGTCGCCAGCTGAACGTGACATTCGATACCAATTGTCATTTCATAATCGTCATATACACTCATTATAATGCTCCCAAATCTTTTAATGCCTGTTCAAAACTCGCCATAGCTCGACGAAAACTCTGCGCCGTTACCGTTACGTTGGTTTCGTGAGCAATTTGATTACGCAATTTATGCGCCGCCCAAAGCCCATTTTCATCGCTCCAATATCCCTTGCGAGATTTCATACGTTCGCCCATCGTTTCGCCAGCCACGCCGCAGTCGCGCATAGCTTTGTCCAGCAACTTGTCCGCCTTCATTATCGCCATCTGCATACTTTCCGATTTTCTGGTTTCAACATTGCGCAAAATTTGCCGCCAAACCCTCTGATACATTTCCTTGTCAATTTGACCGCGACCACGAGAAGTCAATTGAATGAAAATCATCAGCAAGGCGCCAATAGTCAATGCCGCAACAACTATCGCGACTATCAATCCGTCCATCAAATCTTCTCCACTTCCGAAACTAGCTTCAACAAATTCTTGTCCGACTTATAATCACCGATAAGTTGCACACCAATTGGCAATCCTTCATCGCTATTTCCAGCTGGCGCCGAAACTGCAGGAAGTCCAGCCAAACTTGCCGGCACAGTCATAATGTCCGCCAAATACATTTTTATCGGATCGCTAGCATTCTCCCCAATCTTAAACGCAGGAGTCGGCGCAACCGGCATCAATAGCGCATCATATTCGGTAAACAGTTTTTTGAACTCGTCAATAAGTAGCGTCCTGGCTTTTTGAGCCTGCATATAATAAGCATCGAAAAATCCACTTGACAATACAAAGCTCCCTATCATGATTCGTCGCTTATTTTCAGTCATGAAGCCTTCATTTCGACTACGACCATAAAGCTCCGCCAAAGTTTTCACTTCCGTCGCTCGATGACCATATCGCACGCCGTCATATCGCGCCAAATTCGAGGACAATTCCGCTGGCACAATTATGTAATACATCGCCAGGGAATGTTGCATCATACTCAAATCCACTTCTTCAATTTCGTAGCCAAGCTGCTTCAATTTCTCCGCATACTCAAGCGTTTTTTGGCGAACTTCCGCGTCCACGTCATCAGTTATACACTGCTTGACTAGACCTATTTTTTTCTTTGCGAATTCTGGCTGATTATTCCAAAAATCAGGCAAAGTCGTCATATCCTTATCATCGCGACCAGCCATAATTTCCATCACCAAGTCAGTATCTTCAGCGTTCGTAGCAAAACAACCAATTGTGTCCGTGCTTGACGCCATAGCAACCACGCCATAACGACTAACCGCTCCGTAAGTCGGCTTAATTCCAACCACTCCGTTAAAGCTGGCTGGCTGACGAATCGAACCACCAGTGTCTGTACCAAGCGCAAACGGAACCACGTCAAGCGCCGTAACTACCGCCGATCCACCAGATGATCCACCAGCAACTCGCGTTTCATCCGCAGCATTCTTAGTTGGGCCAAATGCCGAGTTTTCCGTCGAACCACCGTGCGCAAAAGCATCCAAATTCGCCTTACCGATACAAATCGCACCTTCCGCTTCCAATTTCTCAACAGCCGTCGCCTGTAGTGGCGCATTAAAGTTTTCTAGCATTTTTGAGGCGGCAGTTGTTGGCGCACCAAACGCCAAAAAATTATCCTTCACAACAAATGGCACGCCCGCCAATCGTCCAGAAATCTCACCAGTATCAACTTTTTCTGCTCGCTCCAGCGCACGCTCTTCCGTTAGGCTGAGTAGCGCATTATATTCCTCAATTTCACGCGCTCGTCGCAACGCCTCTTTTACATTCTCGACTGCGCTCTTGCCGATAAAATCACTAATCTTACTCATTACAATACCTGCGGAACTTTCACTTGGTTATTCTGTTTTTCTGGTGCCAAATCAAGCAACTTTTCAACAGGAATCCCCGCCTGAACTTCATCTTCGCGCCAAACATTGCTCAGTCCCGTAACTTGATAAGTCGGCTCAACACCCGACACGTCAAGCTCGCCCAACTGCTCAATATAGCCAATTATATTTTCCAAATCTTGGCGCAGTCCGTCGGTTTCGTCATCAGTCAATGCCAGACTACTCAAACTCGCCAAGTGCTGAATATCGCTGGTAGAAATAGTTATCATATCAATATTATACCACTAAAAAAAGCCGCCCATCAAAGTGAGCGACTTTATTTTTCCAAGTTTTATTACATTGAGTAATCTTGGTAGTTCTTGTAGCGACTGTAATCTGATGGAATAGTCTTTACTGAGCTACCCGTGTCGTGCGCTTTAACGGCGATTGTGATAGCGCCAGTCAATAGTACGACAGAAGAAGCCACAATCAACATCAAAGACAAAGCCTTTGACATGTTGCGTCCTTTGACAATTTGGCAAATGAAGTAAGCGCTAGTAGCAACAATTGCAAGAGCTAATGCGTATGGCAAGAATTCGCCCAAGTACAAGCTCTTATAGAATTCGCCGCCGTCACCAACGCCGATAAATAGCAATGAGTTGATCAAAATGCTCACCAATCGAGCAACCAAGTCGACAGCTGGAATAATCAAAACAGCCAAACCGCCGTAAGTTACCAATTTGTAAACTGTTCGCTTTGTGTAGCCTTCACGCTCTGGAACAGCTTTTGATACACGTGAGAATAGAACTAGTGACAATACAGCCAAAAGCACAGCAAATACTGACGCTGCAACAATTCCTGTTCCCTGAGTTACCATCGATGGTGCGAAAAATCCGCCGACACTTCTTAATAACATTGACGTTGAATTCGTCCACAAACCAAACACCTTGGTTATGATGTCAATCAGCAACATAATTGAAATAATCGCCGAACCCATTGCCAAAGCGTATTCCAAGGTTAGCATCTTTGCCTTGCCCTTATTCGGGTCTTCGTATGCGTATTGTGGATATGCTTGGTAAGCATTTGGTTGCATCGGCATTTCTGGTTGCGCGACGTTTGTTGGCTGTGGTTGTTCTTTTGTTGCCATAATCCCTCCTAATCTAATAATATTTTTATTCTACATCGTATGACGAATTTCTGCAATTAAATCACGAAGTTCTGCCGCTTTTTCAAACTCCAAATTGGCGCTATGCAATTCCATTTGCGCCGTCAGATCTTTAATCAAAGCCGGATATTCGTCTTTTGGAATTTTCTTCAGGTTAAGTTTTGGCTTTTTATCAGACTCTTTCTGCGGAATAATCGAGCGCAAACCATCGTCAATTTTCTTCTGAATAGTTTGTGGCGTAATATTATGCTCTTCGTTATATTTTTGCTGAATTGCCCGACGTCGATTCGTTTCGTCAATTGCTCGACGCATACTATCCGTAACATTGTCGCCATACATAATAACTCGCCCATCAACGTGCCGCGCCGCCCGTCCAATCGTCTGAATTAGCGCCTGCTCACTACGCAAGAAACCTTCCTTGTCGGCGTCCATAATTGCCACCAAACTGACCTCCGGAAGGTCCAAGCCTTCGCGCAACAGATTAATTCCAACCAGCACGTCATACGTTCCAAGTCGCAAATCTTTCAGAATATCGCCACGCTCCAGCGTATCAATTTCGCTATGCAAATACGCCGTCCTCACGCCGTTTTCCGTCAAATAAGCGCTCAAGTCCTCCGCCATTCGCTTGGTTAACGTCGTCACCAACACTCGATGACCTTTCGCAATCGTCTGGCGAATTTCCTCCATCAAATCATCGACTTGCCCATCGGTTGGTCGAACTTCAATCGGCGGATCAAGCAATCCGGTTGGTCGAATAAGCTGCTCAGCTGGCTTTGGCGAATGAGAAAGTTCATAATCTCCCGGCGTGGCGGAAACATAAATTGCCTGATGAATATGCTGATTGAACTCATCAAATCGAAGTGGGCGATTGTCCAATGCGCTCGGAAGACGAAAACCATGCTCAACCAAAACTTCTTTACGGGCGCGATCGCCGTTATACATTCCCCGAACTTGCGGCAATGTCATGTGTGATTCGTCAACCAAAAGCAGCCAATCGTCTGGAAAATAATCAATCAAAGTCGCAGGCTGCTCGCCAGGTTCTCGGTCGGTCAAATAGCGCGAATAATTCTCAATTCCCTTCACAAAACCAGTTTCCTTCAGCATTTCCAAATCATATTTGGTGCGCTGACTCAGCCTTTGAGCCTCTAAAAACTTGCCATTATCTTCAAACCATTTCAGTCGTTGATTAAACTCATTCTCAATTCCAAGAATCGCTTTTTCAATTCGCTCACGTGGCGTCGAATAGTGGCTGGACGGGAAAATTGTCAATTGGTCTGGACGATCCAAAATCTCGCCAGTCAAAGGGTCGATCTTCGTCAGCCGCTCAATTTCATCGCCAAAGAATTCCACGCGAACCGCAGTATCTTGACCTGCCGGAAAAATATCCACAACATCGCCGCGCACCCGAAAAGTTCCGCGCGCAAAATCAATGTCATTGCGTTTATACTGAATGTCGGTCAATAGGCGGATAAACTTGTCCTGAACTCGGCGCTCACCAACGGTCAATTTAATAGCCATATCGGCGTAAGTTTCTGGCGAACCAATGCCGTAAATACAACTCACACTCGCCACGATAATTACGTCGCGGCGTGTAAGCAACGCAGAAGTCGCAGCGTGTCTAAGCCGGTCAATCTCGTCGTTGATTTTCGAATCTTTCTCAATGTAGGTGTCGCTCGAAGCGATGTACGCCTCTGGCTGATAGTAGTCAAAATAGCTAACAAAATAGTGGACTTCATTGTCCGGAAAAAATTCCTTAAACTCAGAAAAAAGTTGCGCCGCCAAAGTCTTATTGTGAGCCAAAACCAGCGTCGGCACATTGCGCTCGGCAATAATATTCGCCATCGTAAACGTCTTACCAGAACCAGTCACGCCCAGCAAAGTTTGCTCGCGCTGACCTTTTTCCAAACCATCGACCAACTGAGCAATTGCTCGCGGCTGATCGCCCGTGGGCTGATATGAAGAAGAGAGGCGAAATTTATTCACCTCTCTATTTTACTATATTTATGAAAACTAGTCTTGACTATAAGTTTGAGACGAGCCAGAAACTTCACATTTGCCGTCAACCAAACGACTCGGAACCGACGCCGACTTCAAGTCTGAGCATGACATACCGCCTTGCTGCGTACCTGCAACAATTGCAATTTCACCAGTGCCGTTCTTTGGCCCGATAATAGTATAAGCGTTCGTCAAGCCATATACTGCCGCATATTTTCCGTATGCACGGTCAATGATTGGCTCATATACAGAACCTTCACGCTCTGGAATTGGCTGACCGACTTTAGACTTCAAAAACTTCTTCAAAGAGCTATCAATATCCAATTTATCAACATCGCTTGCTAAAGTTAAACGAATGCCCGTGCCGTCGCCTTTGGTTCGGAAATCTTTATATTCTTTCTTCGCCTCATTTGATGGCTCCTCGCCTTCACTACGCGTTTTTTCTATTGAGTCAGATGAATCCTTCTTTGTCTGGCTGGTTTTTACCGAAGCGCTAGAATCCTTATTTTTATATACAGCGCCAGCAATTATCCAAGTAGCCATAGCAACAATAGCTATGCCCATAATAATCACTGCCGCGATCAGCCATTTATTAGCCGTTGATTTATTTTCCATAAAATCTCCATTTAGATTGTGTTTTGATTGTATATGATGGATTATTTGCCGTCAACGTATTGTAACCATAGGCATTTTATGATATAGTAATAAAGTTAAAATCATAAAATAAAAAGGACAATGATGACACCAAAAAATGTTTGTATTCCGCGCGAATTGCAACTTCAGGCTGCGATGTTCAGATTAGGAAAAGTTGATGACGAAATTCATGCCGGCTATGAAATTCTCCAAAAATATCATAAAACTGTAACTTTTTTTGGGTCGGCCAGGACAACTGAAGATAATGAATATTATCAAAAAGCCAAAGATTTAGCGTTTCAGTTAGCTAAAGAAGGCTACACAATCATCACCGGCGGTGGTGGCGGAATTATGGAAGCAGCAAACCGCGGCGCCATGGAAGCTGGCGGAAAATCAGTCGGATTCAACATTCGCTTGCCACACGAGCAATCATTAAACAGCTACACGACAGATTCGTTCGCATTCACTCACTTCGCGCCACGCAAAATCGTTATGACGCTTCTGGCTGACGCGTACGTTTGTTTCCCTGGCGGATTCGGCACAATGGATGAAATTTGTGAGATTATCACATTGACACAAACTAAGAAAATGGCGCCAGTGCCAATTGTTCTGTTTGATAAAAAATTCTGGGGCAAATGGGATGATTTTGTGCGCGAAAATATGCTTCCAAACAAGTTAATTTCTGACGGCGATGAAAAAATCTACACAATTACCGAAGATATTCCAGAGGTGGTTAATTTAATTAAAAATCAGCGAACTTGTTGCGACCGATAGTTATTTCTTAGGTTTCGGCTCAATCCAACAAATTCCACCCTGGCATACCACTCGCTCTACGGCTGGATTGTACGTGCGCGGGTGGTTTTTATATCGGCGCGTAATCTCAAATCCCAGACCTCGCTTGCCATACGTTGTTTGCTGCTTTCCCAGGGGTAACTGGCAATGATAATTATTTATAATATCAATTGGATTAAACGAAATCACTTGCCCATCAACGTCCAAAAGCACCCATTCAGAAGCCTTGAACGGCGCCCATTTGTCCACCTTAGGCGCAATAGCCATTAGTGATTGATAGATTTCTTCTGCCGTAGCGTTTGACGGATCTAGGCCTAGAGATCGAATAATCGAGTGCGCTCTAGCCAATATCTCCGCAATCAATCGCACATCACTATCATCCCTAGTCATCTGCCTAAGCTCGGTTAATGCTCGACGCTTTTTCACGTCACCGCCCAACAATTTTCCCAAATTTTGCGCCATTATAATTCCCTTTCTTGAATTGGCATAGCATGAAGCACCGTGCCAGCATATAAAATTCCAGCCTTTGCTCCAATTTTCATAACCACCGAACTAGCATTCGCACTGCCCATAATCACAGAGTTTTTCAAATTACCACTTCGCGCCCATTCGCTCAAAAATCCCGACGCAAACGCATCTCCAGCGCCGGTTCTGTCAATTGACGGCCTGTCATCATACATCAGCGCTCGCACGATGGTTTTTCCGTCGCTTGCGATTGAGCCATTTACGCCGTCCGTCACTAAAACGACCGGAACTAATCTCAAACCTCTCCTAACCAAGGCCTCCAAATCCTCGCCAGATACCAATTGCTGCATTTCTTCTTTGTTCAAAGTTAAAACATCGACATCAGACAATAATCCCAGCAATTTATCCTTTTGCGCCAATTCTTTCTTCCCGGGATTAAAACAGATTTTCATATCGCGACGCTTGGCTTGCTGGAATAATTTGTGAAGCATCGGCATATTTCCCGCCAAAGTTGAAACGTATAGCCAATCCGCATCCTCTTCAGACAAATCAAAATCCGCCTCATGATAATGCGTCGAAGCGCCGCGGTATGTCAATATTGTTCGCTCGCCATTTGAAGCCAATAATAACACCGAATATCCCGTACTGTATTTTGGCGAATATCGTACCAAATGCGTGTCAATATTTTCCTTATCCAAATCCGCAATTACCGCTTGCCCCGCTGGATCATGTCCAATCGCGCCCATAAAACTAGCATAATGACCTTGCCTGGAAAACGTTACCGCGGCGTTTGTAGCGCCACCGCCAGTCGAAAAATGAATCTGGTTTACGTCGGCTTTCGCCCCCAAATCCAGTCGCGCAAAACAATGTTCTGGACTTTCGCAAACTGGCGTCAGTGCGTCCGATTGACTTAAAAATACGTCTTGAATTGCCGCACCAACGGTGATGATTTTCGCCATTAAACCACCGCCTTTCGTACGGAATTAAATGCCTTAATCTTCGACTCCACCACTTCCTGTACGGCGGCATAAACTGGCGGCATTAATTTAACGATAGCGTACTCATTTGGATTTTCTCGCAATGTTTTCTCCAAAGTCGTTCGGAAAGCATAGCGCATATCAGAATTGATATTGATTTTAGAAACGCCAATTTTCGCAGCATCCTCAAAATAATGTAGCGGCGTGCCAGACCCACCGTGCAATGAAATCTGACAATGAATCGCCTCACGAATGTCAGCCAACAAATCCAAATCCAACACTTTCGGAACTGGATATTTGCCATGCAAATTGCCAATCGCCGCCGCAAAAGTATCAATTCCAGTCGCCTCAACAAACGCACGCGCACCCTCTGGCGTAGAGAAAGTCTTTTTTATTTCCTCGTAATTTATATCTTCCGTATGAACATTTGAACTTCCGCCAAAATAATGCGGCTCAG
>ERZ773050.599-NODE-599-length-20601-cov-8.373990_pt1 | contig 20601 bp, 19 predicted proteins | sample MGYA00580632_ERZ773050 | MGnify/ENA primary metagenome ERZ773050 (study PRJEB29015, sample SAMEA2738123) | human oral metagenome | biome: human oral; feature: human-associated habitat; material: saliva | place: China | collected 2166 ... | reverse complement strand
CGAACGCGCACCTCCCAGCCGCGCGTTCGACTGGAAACCTGCGCGTTCGCGGAATACGACGGGGCGAGTTCCCCTTCGCATCCCTCTCCCCCTGCGGGCATGATGGGCTCATGACCGCGCCCTTGAACCGCCGCAGCGTCCTCGGCTCCGTTCCCGTCCTGGCGGGCCTGACCGCCCTGGCCGCCTGCTCGAAGAACTCCGGCTCCTCGGCCGATCCCTCGCCGGCCCCCTCCGCCGACGTCGAGGTGCTGAGCACCGACGCCCAGGTCCGCTCGGTCTCCCTCGCCGACGCCCCGGCCCTGGGCGCCGCCGTCACCGCCTGCGACGACCTGGGCGCCCGGATGATGGGCGCCCTCATGGCCGAGGGCGGCAACGCGCTCATCTGCCCGGTCGGCGTCGAGCTCTCCCTGGGCCTGCTCTACGCCGGAGCCGCGTCGGTCGGGACGGGCGTCAACGCCCTCCTGGGCGTCGGCCAGGCCGCGGCCGACGACGCGCAGGCCGCCAGGGACTCGACGTGGCGGGCGATCCAGTCCTCCCTCCAGCGCTTCGACGTCGCCGACCCGGCTGGCCTCGCGGACTTCGACCCCAAGCAGATCCCCGACAAGCCCCTCCTGCACGTGGCCAACCGCGTCCTCGTCGTCGGCGAGGGCACCCGGGTCGAGCAGGACTACCTCGACGCGGCGCGCCAGTGGTACGCGGCCAACGCCGAGCGCGCCTCCGCCCAGGAGGCGCAGGCGGCCCTGGACCAGTGGGCGGCGCTGCACACCGGCGGCCTCATCGACAAGTCCGGCCTCAACGTGGACGAGAGCACCAGGCTGGTCCTGCAGAGCGCGGTGCTGCTGGCCGTCCGCTGGACCACGGAGTTCGACGCCCGGGACACCGCCCAGGGATCGGTCTTCCACCGGGCGGACGGCTCGGCATCCACCGCCGACCTCATGACGCGCACGGGGTCGTTCACGCTGGTCGCCGGGGAGGGCTGGCAGGCCCTGCGCCTGCCCTACGCCGAGCAGGACAGCAAGCTGGCGATGGACCTCGTCCTGCCCGACGCCGTCGTCTCCCCCGCGGACCTGCCCGCCGAGACGTGGGGGCGGGCCAGCGCAGAGCTCACCGCGGCAGGGGCCGGCAAGGCGCCCGAGGAGGTCGAGCTCCAACTGCCCAGGCTGGACCTGGGGTCGGGCGCCATCGACCTGCTCGCCCTGCTGAAGGCCATGGGCGTCGAGCTCGACCAGCTCGGACACATCAGCTCGACCATGGACATGAAGGTCGACGAGGCCGTCCAGCAGGTCCGGCTCATCGTCGGGGAGACCGGCACGGTCGCCGCGGCCCTGACCGAGGTGGAGGCGGTCGAGCTCGCGGCCCCGGTCCCGGACGAGACGAAGAGGTTCGTCTGCGACCACCCCTTCGTGCTGCGCATCGTGGACCTGACCAGCGGGGTCGCGCTCTTCGAGGCGGCGGTGCTCGACCCGGCCGCGGGCTGACGGCGCCGGCCCCGCCCCACTGACCCGGGCCCTTCCGCCCCGGACCCGGCCGCGGGCGTCCGGCATCCTTGAGCCATGAACGCCCACCCCTATCGCCGCGTCGCCGATCTTCTGACCTCCCGGGCCCGGGGAACGGGCCCGACCCCGAACCGCATGAGCAGCCGGGACCGGCAGGCCCTGGCCCGTCTCGACGTCCTGCGCTCCTCGGCGCCCGTCGAGAACGTCCCGCTGGACGAGGCCCCCGCCCGGGCCTGCGCCGTCGCCGCGGCCGATGCGATCGGCGCCCGGATGCTGACCTCTGCCCTGGTCGCCGACCCCCGCGGCAACGCCGTCGCCAGTCCGGTCGGCATGGCCCTCGTCCTCGCGATGCTCTACGCGGGGGCGGACGCCGCCGGGACCGGCATCGGCCCGGCCCTGGGCTTCGACGAGGCCGAGGTCCGCGACGAGCCGCTGCCCGGGGCCAGGGACAGGACCTGGCGGGCGATCCAGTCCTGCCTCCAGCGCTTCGACACGGCCGACGCCGCCGCGCTGGAGGGCTTCGACCCCGGGGCGATCCCCGACTCCCCGCTGCTGCACGTGGCCAATAACACCCTCATCATCGTCGACGACGACACCCGGATCGAGCAGTCCTACGTCGACGCCGTCCGGCGCTGGTACGGCTCCGAGGTGGGGCGCATCGGCTCAGACGGGGCGAAGGCGGCGCTCGACGCCTGGACCGCCCTGCACACCGGCGGACTCATCAGGAGGTCCGCGATACGGATCACTCCCGACACCCGGCTCGTCCTCCAGAACGCGATCCTCTTCGCGGCGCGGTGGGCCAAGCCGTTCAAGGCCGAGAACACCAGCAAGGGCGCCTCCTTCACCCGGGCCGACGGCGGGCGGACCCGGGCCGACATGATGCACATCACCGGCTCCTACACCCTCGTCAAGGGCGAGGGGTGGCGCGCGCTGCGCCTGCCCTACGCGACTGGTGCGCCCGACGGCGCAGGCACGGGCATCGGCGATCAGCCCGACGGCGCAGGCACGGGCATCGGCACTGGCATTGGCGACCGGCGCGGCACGGCGGGCCTGGCGATGGACATCATCCTGCCCGACGCCGTCGCCTCCCCCGCCGACCTGCCGCCGTCGACCTGGGGCGCGGCGACCCGCGCCCTGAACCGGGCCGAGCGCCTTCCCCGGGGCGACTTCGACGTCATCGTCGGTCTGCCCCGCCTGGACCTGAACCCGGGCGCCGTCGACCTCATTCCGCTCCTGGAAGAACTGGGGATCGGGATCCGGGGGCTCGAACTGAGCCATATCGCCCCGCGCCTGATCCTCGAGCAGGCGTTCCAGCAGACCCGTCTGCTCGTCGACGAGGCCGGCACGGTGGCCGCGTCCCTGACCGAGGCGGCCTTTATGCGGGGGGCGGCCCCCAGGGAGCCTAGGAAGACCAAGAGGTTCATCTGCGACCACCCCTATGTCCTGCGGGTCGTCGACCTGGACAGCGGCGCGGCCGTCTTCGAGGCCGCCGTCCTCGACCCCGCGCGGCGCGGCGCCCGATGAGACCCCGGCGGCCCGCGCAGTAGGCTCTGTCCGGATCGGCCCCGTACGGCGCCGGCGCACCCGCGGCGGCGGGCGCCGCGGGGCCCGCGTCCGGGAACCCGCAACCGGGACGAACCGCGACTGAGATCGAGGAGAAGCCATGACCGTTGAAATCGTCACCGAGTCCACGCCCGAGCTGGTCGAGGCGATGGGGCGCCTCATCCCCCAGCTGTCCCGCTCCGCCCCGGCGCTCACGGCCGAGCAGTGCGCCTCGCTCGTGGCCCAGCCCGGCGTCCACCTCTTCGTCTTCCGCCCCGAGCGGGGCGCCGAGGGCGGCCCCGGTGAGATCCTGGGCATGCTGACCCTGGCGACCTTCACGATCCCCACCGGCCTGCGGGCCTGGGTGGAGGACGTCGTCGTCGACGCCGGCGCCCGGGGCCAGGGGGCGGGGCTCGCGCTGGTGGAGGCGGCGGTGGCGCACGCGCAGGCGCTCGGGGCCCGGACGGTGGACCTGACCTCCCGCCCCTCCCGCGAGGCCGCCAACCGCCTGTACCGGCGGGCCGGGTTCGAGCCGCGCGAGACGAACGTCTACCGCTTCAGCGGGAAGTGAGGCGGGGTCCCGGATCACCGGGCCCGCCCCCGCCCGACGGCGAAGGCCCCTCGCGGGGCGACGGGGCCCGGATCCTCCGGGGCCCGGCTTCGGGGCGGGACCCGGCTCAGGGCTCGGCGCGCTCGCCCGAGGGGCGCTCGGGCCCGTCGCCGCGGTGAGGGGCGCCGTCGCGGGGGGCGCCGTCGCGGAGGGGCTCGTCGTCTGCCGAGCCGCCGTCGAGCGCGTGGGCCAGGGCGCGCAGCGCCCGCATAATGCCCGGCCGGTGCCGCTGACCCTCGATGAGGCCGAACAGCGACTCCTCGCTCGTGCCGCCCCGGCGCAGCGCCCAGCTCAGGGAGGCGAGCGAGGAGCGCAGGCTCCGGGTGCAGGCCAGATCCACCAGGGTCTGGGCCAGGCTCGTGATCGGGTGGCCGTTCATGCGCACGACCTCCACGCCGGCGGGGGCGGCCGTGGTGCGGCTGACCCGGCTGCGCCTCCCGCTCGTGGAGCCGGGCAGGCAGAACTGCGTCTGCGCCGGGTAGGGGCCGACGACGGGGATGCCGTGGACGACGGCGGCGCTCTCCCGCGCCAGGACCGCGCGGGTGGGGGGATTATTCGAGGTCAGGGCGGCCACGACCCGCACGAGGTGCTGCTGCTCGGGTCGCAGCGCGCTCCACTCGTCGGCGCGCACGAAGGCGCCCGGCCGCAGGGCGACGGCCTCCGAGGCGAGGCGCTGGGCGGGTGAGGCGGGCGCGCCGCGGTCGCGGCTCGAGACGGCGGCGTTGGCGGAGGGGAACAGGGTGATCGGCGAGGTGCACATGCGTCCAGGGTCACCCACCACGCCCCACCTCCGCCAAAGAACTGTGGACGATGATATGGCGAGGTGTCGGCAACGCGGCCTGTGGAGACCGGCCCGGGGCGAAGCAGCGCATCTGAGCCCGGCTCAGTAGAGCCCCGCGCGGCCCTCGGCCCCGAAGAGCCGGATCTTGTGCAGGGCCGTCCTCTTCATCGCCGGGAGCGCCCGCGACTGGATCTCGCCGGGCTCGCGCAGGGACGGGTCGGCCAGGACCTCGCGCATGCGCTGGTGGTACGCGGCCTTGATGTCGCTGGAGATATTGATCTTGCTCACGCCGTGGGCCACGGCCCGGGCGATCTCGGCGTCGGTGTTGCCCGAGCCCCCGTGCAGCACGAGCGGGACCCCCGCCCGGTCCACGAGCTCGTCGAGCAGGTCGATCCGCAGCCTGGGCCGCATGGAGGGCGGGTACAGCCCGTGACTCGTGCCGATGGCGACGGCCAGCGAGTCGACGCCGGTCTGGGCGACGAAGCGCTCGGCGTCGTCGGGATCGGTGCACACGATCCCCGATGCGCTGCGCGCCCGCTCGTCGAGCACGCCGATGGTGCCCAGCTCGCCCTCGACGCAGACCCCGACGGCGTGCGCGACCCGGACCGCCTGTCTGGTCGCGGCCACGTTCTGGGCGAAGGGCCTGAGCGAGGCGTCGAGCATGACGGAGGTGAACCCGGCCCGGATCGCCACGAGGACCTGGTCGAGGGTGGCGCCGTGATCCAGGTGGATGGCCACGGGGATGCTCGCGCCGTGCGCCCAGGCGATCGCCGCGGGGAGGAACTGGGCGCCCACGTGCTCGAGCTCGTCGGGGTGGATCGCCACGATGAGGGGGGCCTCGGCCTCCTGGGCCACCTCCATGAGGCCCTTGAGCATGGCGTAGTCGCTGACGTTGAAGGCCGGGACCGCGAAGGAGTTCTCCCGCGCCACCTCCAGGATCCCGGCGCCCGAGACGAGCATTGAGCGGCCTCCTCACGGCTCTCCGCACCCCGCGTTTGCGTTTCTGTGCGGTTTTCTGCGTTTCCATGCCAGAATACCGATGCCGGCTCCGGCTTGGCAAGCCCGTGGACCGCGCCGGACCGCAGTAGAATCGGGCCATGCCCTCCTCGAGCAAGCGCGCCCCCGCGGGCCGCACGCCCCCCGAGCTCCCCGCCCGGCGCAAGGCGGAGCTGGCGACCTACGTGTCCTCCGTCGGCGAGGTGTCGGTGGCGACGCTGGCCGGCCTGTTCAACGTCTCCACCGACACGATCCGGCGGGACCTGGACGAGCTCGACGCGCTCGGCCGGGTCATCCGGACCCACGGGGGCGCGGTCAGCGTCGACATGGTGCCCAAGACCACCACGGGGGTGGACGTGCGCAAGCGCCTGCACGCCGAGGAGAAGAGCCGCGTGGGGCGCATCGCGGCCACGCTCGTGCGCCCAGACGCCTCCATCATCATCAACGGCGGGACGACGGCGCTGGCCCTCGTGGAGCACCTCGAGCCCGGGCTCGGGCTGCGCATCGTCACCAACAACCTCCAGCTGCCCGCGGTGATCGCGCCGGGCGTCGCCGACGAGATCTTCGTCGTCGGAGGGCCCGTCCGGCCGTGCGCCCAGACGACGACCGGGGACCTGACCACGGCGCTGGGCCAGAAGGCCGACGAGAGCCTCCTGTTCCAGTGCGACATCGCCTTCATCGGCGTCGGCGCCATGTCGAGCAGGCAGGGGCTGTCCACGGGCAATATCGCCGAGGCCACCCTCATGCGCCAGATGATCGACCACTCCGACCAGGTCGTGATCCTCGCGGACTCCTCCAAGCTGGGGCGGGGCATCTTCGCCCGCATCGGCCCGATCGAACTGGCCGACGTGCTCGTGACCGACAAGGCCCCCGACGCGGACCTCCAAGAGAGCCTCGACTCCCACGGCATCAGGGTCCTCCACCCCTGAGCCCCTGAGCGCGGCCGGCCGCGGCGCCGTCAGCCGCCTTCGCCGTCATCCCCGGCGCCGTCGCGGGCTCCGGACGCCGTCTCGACGTCGGCCATCTGCCGCTGCGTCCAGGGGGCGACGGCGAACAGGATCAGGGCCGCGGCGACCGTCACCGCGCCCAGACCGTAGTAGTAGGTCGAGTCGGGGATGTCCTCGGTCTGGGCGATGATGAAGCCGGCGAGCCCCTGGCCGGTGGCGATGCTGAGCTGCCACATGCTCATCGCCTGGGAGGCGAAGCTCTTGGGAGCCAGCGCGGTCGTCGTGGACAGGCCCACCGGTGACAGGAACAGCTCGCTGACGGTCTGAATGACGAAGACCGCCGCCAGGAACCACCAGGGGGACAGGTCCTGGCCGCCCGGCCAGACCCGGAACCCGTAGCCCATGAGGAACGCGGACAGGCCGATGACGAACACCGAGATCGCGAACTTCACAATGGTCGAGGGGAACCTGCCGGCCCGCCGGGTGAAGAACCAGCCGACCAGCGGGGCCAGGAGAACGATCGCCGCGGGGTTGACCGACTGGTAGGCCTCCGGGGTGATGACCCACCCGAGCAGGGGGATGCGACCGTCGGTATTGTCCTTGGCGAAGGTCGCCATCTTGCCGGCGGCCTGCTCGGAGATCATGAAGAACAGGACCGCCCCGACCCACAGGGGGATGTAGGCGCGCAGGTGGGTGCGCTCGCGGCGGGTGACCTTCGGGGAGCGCAGCATCAGGGAGAAGTAGCCGATCGCGGCGCCCACCGGGATGATGAGCATGATGGCGGAGATGGCGTCGAGCAGGTTGCCGGTCGCGCTCCGCAGGACCGCCACCGCCAGGGCCGCGCCCGCGACCGCGCCGATCGCCGCGAGGATCAGCCTGCGGCGCTCGTCGCCCTGAAGCGGGTTGGGGACGGTGAAGGCGAAGGCGGAGAGCCTGTGCCGCCCGTGGACGAAGGCCGCCAGCGCCAGGCCCATGCCGATCGCGGCGGAGACGAAACCGGCGTGGTAGCCGTAGTGCTCGCGCAGCCAGCCGGTGAGGAGCGGGGAGGCGAACGCGCCTATGTTGATCGCCATGTAGAACAGCTGGAATCCCGCGTCCCGCCGCAGGTCGTCGGCGTCGTACAGGCCGCCGACGATGGTGGAGAGATTCGGCTTGACGAAGCCGGTTCCGACGGCGACCAGGACGATGCCCAGCCAGGAGGAGACGACGGAGGGGATTGACAGGCACACGTGCCCGGCCATAATGACGACGCCCCCGTAAAGGCTCGACGTCCACGGGCCGATAATACGGTCGGCGAATATTCCGCCGGGGATCGCCAGAAGGTACACGGCGGCGCTGTAGGCGGCCATAATGACCTGTCCGGAGTTGTCGCTCAGGCCCAGGCCGCCCCTGGCCACGGTGTCGGTGATGAAGTACAGCAGGATGGCGCGCATTCCGTAGTAGGAGAAGCGCTCCCACATTTCGACGTTGAGCATCCAGGGCAGGCCCGCGGGGTGGCCGAATAATCCGCGGTCCTGTCTCGACGGCGTGGTGCGCAGCGTGCGCGGCCTCCAGCGGCCGGCGAGGACGGGCTCCGGTTCGGAACTGTTCTCGTTGTCGATATCGGTTGAGGAAATTGGCATGAAGATTCTCTCCTCTCGTGAGCGGGCGGGCCGAGTCGGGGCGCATCCGTTGACCGGATCACCGGCGTTCTCGCCCGGCCTGTCGCGTTCGGGCGGGTCTGCGCACAGCCGCTCGGGGCCGCGCGCAGCCGTTCGGGACCGCGCAGCGCCGCCGACGCCGTGCCATCATCCCCCCGCCGGCCCCCGTCGCGCCAGACCCCCGTCGCGCCAGACCCCCGCCGCGGGCGGACCGGCGCCGTCGTCCCGGACGCCGGCCCCGTGCGAAGTCCGCACGCCCGCAAGGCCCCTCATGAGAAGGAGATGTCGCCCAGATCCACGTCCTTCTCCCGATCCGCGGCCGCCTGCGCGGCCAGGGGATCCGCGGCCGCCCGCGCATCCGGGCGGCCCTCCTCCCGCGCGGCCGGGGGCTCCGCCGTCTCCCGCGGCAGGCGCCTCTTGGTGAGCACCAGCAGGATCCCCGTCACAACGGAGCCCGCCAGGAGAGCCACCATGAACAGCAGTGGGTTGGACATGGCGGGGACGATGAACAGGCCGCCGGAGGGCACCGGGGAGCCGATCCCCCACATCATCGACAGGCCGCCGCCGACCGCCGCGCCCGTCGAGCAGGACAGGACGACCCGCACCAGGTCGCCGGCGGCGATGGGGATGACGCCCTCGGTGATCATGCACACGCCCATGGGGATGGCGATGCCGATGTTGTTGCGCTCCTGGGCGGTGTAGATCGGCTTGCGCACGATCCTGGCGAGCAGCAGCGAGATGCCCACGCCGAACGGGGGCACCATCGAGGCCAGGACCTTGACGGCCTCGGGCTCGGTGACCCCCTCCAGGAGCAGCCCGTCGGCGAACAGGGAGGCGACCTTGTTGACGGGCCCCCCGAAGTCGAAGGCCGCCATGGCCCCCATGAGCGCGCCGAAGACGAAGCGCATGGAGCCCCGCATGGAGGTGAGGAAGTCGGTCAGCCACTGCGTGGCCCACACGATCGGCACCCCGATGACGAAGAACATGAGCAGCCCGATCACCAGCGTGCTCAGCAGCGGCAGGATCATCATGGGCATGAGGCCCTGGGCCCAGCGGGGCACCCGCAGGCGGTTCTTGAGCCAGAGCGTGAACCATCCGACGAGGAACCCCCCGAGCATGCCGCCGAGGAACCCGGCCCCGATGGCGTGGGCGATGAGGCCGATGAGCAGGCCCGGGGCGATACCGGGCCGATCGGCGATCGAGTAGGCGATCGCCGCGGAGATGACGGGGGCGAGCAGGCCCATCCCCAGCACGCCCAGGGACACGAGCGCGTCCTGCCAGCCGTAGGGCTGCTTGTAGTCCTCGATGACGGCGCCGCCGGTCAGGTTGCCGATGGCGATGAGCAGTCCCGCCGCCACGACCAGTGGGAGCATGTAGGAGATGGCGGTCAGGGCGTGCCGCTTGAGCTCCAGGCGGGGGCGGCGGGCGGCGGCGTCAGCGCTCATCGCGGATCCTCTCCCCGATGAGGGTCAGCAGCTTCGTGGGCGACTGGATGGCCGTCGCCGTGCCGACCTCGACGATGCGCTTGCCCTCGAACCGCTCCCGTCCGCCGATCTTGATGTCGGTCGCCAGGAGCACGAAGTCCGCGGAGGCGATATCGGCGGCGTCGAGCCCGTTCTCGGTCCCTATGGTCCCCTGGGTCTCGCAGGAGGCCTCCCAGCCGAGCGAGCGGGCGGCGTCGAGTATCTTCTCCCTGGCGATGTAGGTGTGCGCTATCCCGGACGTGCACGCGGCGACGGCGACGAATCTCATGAGTGGTCCTCCTCGATGTGCTGGTCGATCAGGTCGATGACGTCGTCGGCGTCCCGCGCCGAGTCCAGCAGGCGCGCGAAGTCGCCGTGGGCGAGCAGGACGGCGATCCTCTGAAGGAGCCTGAGATGGGTTATGGCGGCGTCCTTCTGCCGGACGGCCAGCAGGAACACGGTCCTGACCGGGGCGCCGTCGAGGGAGGGCCAGTCGAGGTCGCGCCCCGCGCGGCCTATGGCCACGCTCGTCTCCAGGACGGCCGCCGACTTGCCGTGCGGAATCGCGATCGCGTTGCCCAGGCCCGTGGGCCCCTGCACCTCCCTGCGGAAGACGTCGGCGACGAAGGCGCGGGCGTCGCGCACCCTCCCGGCCCTCACGAGGAGGCCGGTCAGCTCCTCGACGGCCTGTCTGCGGGTGGTGGCGGCGAGGTTCATGCTGATCAGGCGCGGATCGAGGAATTTTCGAAGGCTGTGCTCGCCCTCAGCGGTTGACATCTGAACCACTCCTTCGGGTGATGGGCGCACGCCACTCAGGCTGCGCTGCCTGCAGGGGATGGTGGGGTGCGTTACGGGTGCCGGTTGATGCAAGTCTATGCTGTTTCCTGCATCGGTCAAGAGTTCGACGCCGTCTTCTGCGGATCTTTGCGGGCGACGGCGCCCCGCGACCGCGATCCGGGACGAGGGTCCCAGCGGGCAGCGGAAACGGCGCCGGCGGGGCCGGAAGACGCGACGGAGACGCCGACGGCGGCGACGGAAACGACGCCGGGGACAGCGGGGACGTCGGCGGTGGCGGAGACGATGACGGCGGGGACGTCGGCGGCGGGGGCGATGGCGGAAGGGCTTGCCGGACCACGAATGCGAACATGTGTACAGAATCGCCCATCGGGGCCCGTCTCCGCCGAGGGGCTGTGGAGGGCGGTCCGGCGGGGTGTCAGCGGCGCGGCCTGTGGAGTCCGGCTCCGCGGCGCGATCTCACCCGGCGGCGAGCAGGTCCTCGACGAGGGAGGCCACCGACGGCGTGCGGCGCTCGCAGACGGCCAGGACCTCCGCGGGCGAGCCCTCCATGGCCACGCCGTGGTCGGCCGCGACGTGCATGGGGATGTCGTTCCACGAGTCGCCCACCGTCCAGGTCTCGATCGTCTCGCCCTCGCGGGCGCCGCCCGGGCCGGTCAGCAGGTCCACGAGCCGCCTCAGCCCCGCCCCCTTGGACGCCCCCGCCGGGATGAGGTCGAGGAAGTCCTGGTTGCGGGCCCCCTCGACGACCCCGCCCCAGCGGCGGGCGACCTCCGCCTCGATGCGGTCGGTGGCGGCGGCGTCCCCCAGGTGCAGGGGGATGCCCACGACGGCGCGGCCGGCCAGGTCCGCCGTCGTCCCGCGCCTGAACAGGGTGAGCAGATCGGTGCTCGAGCCCAGGGTGTCGTGGAGCTGGAGGTCCCCGGCGAGCGTGGTGGCGAAGATCGTGATCCGCTCCTCGCGGCCCAGCACGTCCAGGACCTCCTCGATGAGGCCGTCGGGCATGGTGCGGGCCTCGATGACCCCGGCCCGCCCGTCGGTCAGGACGGCCCCCGTGTAGAGGACCGCGTAGTCGTAGTCGACGTCGAAGCCGTCCAGGGCGCTGCGCAGCGCCGAGATCGAGCGGCCGGTGTTCATCACCAGCAGGTTGCCGGCCTCGCGCCAGCGGCGCATGGCGGCGACGTCGGCCGGCGAGATCGCCCGGTCGAAGACGATCGTCCCGTCGATGTCGACGGACAGCATGCGGACTTCCCCGGTCATATCGCGGCTCCTTCTCAGGCCCCGGGCACGTTGCGCTCGAGCTCGGCGATCCAGGCGGCGCCGGAGGCGTCGGAGGGCATGCGCCAGTCCCCGCGCGGGGACAGCGAGCCGCCCGCCACGACCTTGGGGCCGTTGGGCAGGGTGGAGCGCTTGAACTGGTTGGAGAAGAAGCGCCTGAAGAACACCAGCTCCCACTTCCTGATGGCGGCCAGGTCGTAGGCGACCCTCTCCTCCTCGGGCAGCCCGGGCGGCCAGGCGCCGGCGGAGGGGTCGGCCCAGGCTCTCTCCGCCAGGAAGGCGATGCGGCTGGGCCTGGACCCGCGCCGCAGCACGTGCCACAGGGTGAAGTCCTGCAGGGCGTAGGGGCCGATCCTCGCCTGCGTGGACTGGATGGGCTCGCCCTCGTGCGCGGGCACGAGCTCGGGGCTGATCTCGGTGCCCAGGATGTCCAGCAGCACGTCCCCGACGTCGTCGGGGAAGAGGCGCTCGGCCACCACCCAGCGGATGAGGTGCTGGATGAGGGTCTTGGGGATGCCGGCGTTGACCCCGTAGTGGGCCATCTGGTCGCCCACCCCGAAGGTGCACCAGCCCAGCGCCAGCTCGCTCAGGTCCCCGGTGCCCAGCACGATGCCGCCGCGCCGGCCCGCGATGCGGAACAGCAGGTCGGTGCGCAGCCCGGCCTGGACGTTCTCGAAGGTGACGTCGTAGACCTCCCGCCCCCGCTCGCCGCGCCCGTAGGGGTGGTCCATGGCGGCGAGCATCTGCTCGGCGAGCGGGCGGATGTCCAGCTCCTCGACGCGGCAGCCCAGCGCCCGCGCCAGCGCCAGCGCGTTGGACTTCGTCCCGGCGCTGGTGGCGAAGCCCGGCATGGTGATGGCGTGGATGTGCTCGCGGCCCAGGCCCAGGCGGTCGACGGCGCGGGCGGCCACGATGAGGGCGTGGGTCGAGTCCAGCCCCCCGCTCACGCCGATGACGATCCGGGGCTCGCCGATGGCGCGCAGCCGCTGGACGAGGGCGGCGACCTGGATGTTGTAGGCCTCGTAGCAGTCCTGGGCGAGCCGGGCCGGGTCGTCGGGGACGAAGGGGAAGCGGTCGACGGCGCGCCTCAGCCCGATGTCGGTGCGGGGGACGGTCAGGTCGCCCCGGCCGATGCGCACGGTCCGGAAGCCGGCGCCGGGGCGCAGCAGGGCCCGGCGGTTGTCCTCGAAGGAGCCCTGGCGCACCCGCTCGGCGAGCAGGCCCTCGATGTCGACGTCGACGACCGCGGCGCGGGCGCCCTCGCCGAAGCGCTCGGTGGAGCCCAGCAGCTCGCCGTTCTCGTAGACGAGGGTCTGCCCGTCCCAGGCCAGGTCCGTGGAGGACTCCCCCTGCCCGGCGGCGGCGAAGACGTAGGCGGCCAGGCCCCGCGAGCTGGAGGCCCGGACCAGCAGCTCGCGGTCCTCGGCCCGCCCCACGGTGACGGGCGAGCCGGACAGGTTGACCAGGACCGTGGCGCCCGCCAGCGCCGCCAGGGACGAGGGCGGCACGGGCACCCACATGTCCTCGCAGACCTCGGCGTGGAAGACCAGGCCCGGCACGTCGTCGACCTCGAACAGCAGGTCGGTGCCGAAGGGGACGCGCGCGCCGTTGACGTCGATGTCGCTCTCGCCGGCGTCGCCCCCGCAGGCGAAGTGCCGCTTCTCGTAGAACTCGCGGTAGGCGGGCGGGTAGGACTTGGGGGCGGCGCCGCGCACCGCCCCGCCGGCGATGACGACGGCGCAGTTGAACAGGCGCCCGCCCACCCGCAGGGGGGCGCCCACGACGATCGCCGGCAGGAACCCGGCGGAGGCGGCGCGGATGGTCTCGATGGCGGCCAGGGTCTCGCGCAGCAGGACGTCGGACAGCAGGAGGTCGTCGATGGAGTAGCCGGTCAGGCCCAGTTCGGGGAAGACGGCCAGGCACACGCCCTCCTCGCCCAGGCGGCGGGCCCGGGCGATCACGGCGGCGGCGTTGGCGGCCGGGTCCGCCAGGGTCACGGGCAGGGTGACGGCGGCCACGCGCGCGAAGCCCTGGTCGTAGGCGGAGCGGAACTCGATGTCGGGCGCGGCGCTGGCCTGTGTCATGGCGCGATCCTCCCACGTCGGGGGCGCGGGCGGGGCATGAGGGGCATGATCGGATTATGAGCGCCGACGCCGGCCCCCGCCCCGACCCCCCGGTCGGCTGGCCCCCCGCCCTGTGCCCGCACCCGACCGCGCCGGGCACCCGGATCGTCCTCGCCCACCGCGGCGCGCGCGCCCTCGCCCCGGAGAACACGCTGGCGGCCCTGCGCGCCGCCGCGCGGGCCGGGGCCCGGTGGGTCGAGATCGACGTCGACGTCATCGGCGACGGCACCGTCATCGTCATCCACGACTCGAGCCTGGACCGGACCACCGACCGCACCGGCTCCTACTACCGCCTGCGCGCCGCCGACCTGCCGGGCATCGACGCCGGCTCCTGGTTCCGGGCCGGGGACGGCTCGCGCCCCTTCGCCGGGGAGCGCCTGCCGACCCTGGCGGAGGCGCTCGACGTCGTCGCCGAGACCGCGATGAGCGTCAATGTCGAGCTCAAGTCCTGCCAGGCGGGGGCCGCGGCCTGCCGCCGCCTGGTCGACGACGTGGCGGCGCAGCTCGACGCCCTGGCCGAGCGGGCCCCGGCCTCGCAGGCGCTCGTGTCCTCCTTCAACCCGCTCCTGCTGGACAGGATGGGGCGGCGCCGGCCGGGCACGGCCCTGGCGCTGCTGACCGGGCCGGGATCGCTCGGCGACGACTGGCGCTCCCGCGTCGAGATGCTGGGGGCGCGGGCCGTCCACCCGGCGCAGGCGGGCCTGAGCCGGGATCGCGTGGAGGAGATCCGGGCGCTGGGCTACGGCGTCAACGCGTGGACGGTCAACACCCGCGAGCGCGCCGTCGAGCTCTTCGACTGGGGCGCGACGGGGATCTTCACCGACCGGGTGCACGAGCTCGGGGGGCTCGACGGCGGCGGCGATCGGGCGGCGGAGACGACCGCCGGCAAAAGATGACAAAGGTCACGTTCTTGATCCGGGGGCTCCGGGGGCGAGTCGCCCCCCTCGGCCGCCGACCGGCCCGGGGCCCGAATTACGGCGTGAAACCGCGGATCTGCTCGGTCACAAGGAGCTCTGAGACTTCTCGGGGGCGGGGCCGTGATCGTCTCGGAGCCGATCTGTCACCATCTTGAGACCTGAAAAGGGCTTTTGTGGTGACTTGAGGGCCCGCGGACCAGTATGATGATGCTCGTTGGAACGCCCTCGGCACGAGGGGATCAGGGACCCCGTTGACCTGCCGAGGCGTTCGGGGAAGCCGCGATTCAGGGACCGCGCCCCCGAGCCCAACAGGAGGCCCCGCACCGGTGGTGCGGGGCCTCGCCCCTTCTTCGCGGCCCCTCCCGGGCCGGGCCCGCCCCTCCCGCCGGGGCCGAGGCGGCCGCTACGCCGATTCCCGCCGGGCGGGCTCGAGCCGCCACTGGCGCCTCAGGCCCTCGGCGTAGAGCCGGACCTCCGCCGCCATGTCCGTCCCGAGGGACTCGCGGGCCGCCGTGCGCGGCGTGGTCGCGCACAGCCACTGGATCTGCAGGCCGTCGCTGAGCGCCGTCAGCGTCCGGGCGATGAGGCGCGAGGGCGCGCCGGGGTGCACGGTTCCGGCCTCCTTGCCCCGCTCGAAGGCCCTTTCGAACATCTCGACGGTGCCCGCCAGGTGCCCGGCCATCCAGGCGTGCGCGGGGTGGTCGGCGTCGAGGACGGACACCGCGGTCGCGGTGTAGATCGCCACGAGCTCGCGATGGCGGGCGTTGTGCTCGACGAGCCGCGCGAAGGCGTCCAGGAGCAGCCACGGATCCTCCCTGTCCTCCTCCCGGAGGATCCGGGAGCCGGCCTGCCGGTCGCGGCGTTCCAGGACCTGGGCGAACAGGGCCCCCTTGGAGGAGAAGTGGTGCAGCAGGCCCGCCTTGGAGATGTCCGCGGCGTCGGCGACGTCGGCCAGGGAGGTGCCCGCGTAGCCGCGCGCGCCGAACAGGGCCACGGCCTCGTTGAGGATCCGCTCGCGCTTGTCCTCGCTGCCGGTGGGGGGCCGGCCGGGTCCGCGCCGCCGGGGCGCGGGGGTTGGTGAGACGGCGGATTCGGACGGAAGACTCATACCGGCATTGTGGCACCCGCCGCTCCGCCCGCCCTCCGCCCGCCGTCGCCGTCCGCGGCCCGGGCCCATCGGGGACACGCCCGCGACCCCCGCGCCCGCGCCGCGAGCCGCGCGCCCCTATGGTGGATGGCGCGTTCGCGCCGTCGCCTCGGCGCATCCCTGACCTCCAGGAGGAATGACCATGTCCACGCCGATCAGCCGAAGACTCCTCGCCGCTCCGGTCGCGCTCCTGCTCGCCGTCGGGCTCCTCGCCGCCTGCGGCGGCAACGGCTCCACCACCGGCTCCACCAGCGCGGCCCCGGGTTCGGGCTCCACCACCGCGGCCGACGGCGCCGCCCCGCCCTCGGGGGGCGCGCCCGTCCCCTCGGAGGGGGCGCCCGCGCCCTCGGCCTCCGACGGCGCCACCGACTGGCCCCCGTCGTCGACCTCCACCCCGCTGCCGGAGCCCACCGGGAGCCCCACGACCGATCCCGCCCTCGAGGAGACCTGGTCGACCGCCGTGCGGGCGATCGCCGACGACGACTCCGCCGCCTTCCTCACCGTGGCGGCCCAGAGCGTCTACGACAGGATGACCGCCGAGCAGAAGTCCGTCAGGACCGTCTTCAACGACTGGGACATGATGGGGGCCCGGTGGTCCGAGTTCGGGGTGGACAACCCCCGGATCGAGGTGACGGCCGGCTCGTGCACGCAGGGGGCGGAGCCGCCCTCGGACGGGGACTCGGAGGGCTCCCCCACGGTGACCTGCCGCCTGACCTTCACCAACGACGCCGGCGGGGCGCCGGACAAGACGATGGGCCTGTTCTACCTGCAGCGCAACGAGAACGGCTCCTGGACGATCGTCGGCTACCTCCGCCAGTACATGTGAGCCGGGGCGCCCGCGCCCCGGGAGAGGACGCGGGCGCGAAAAGAGCCGGCCCGGGCCCCCACTTCCGGGGGCCCGGGCCGGCTCAGGCGGCTCAGGCGGAGCCGGCGGACTCCAGCGGACTCAGCCGGCTCAGGCGGCGCTGGTGGCCGACGGCGCCCAGGCCTCGCCCCGGGCGGTGAGCACCAGTCCCGTGCCCTCGCCCTCGGAGACGACGTCCACGACCACCTCCTGGCCGTCGAGGACCTCCCCGCCCAGGATCATGCGGGCCAGCCGGTCGCCGATCTCGCGCTGGACCAGGCGGCGCAGCGGGCGCGCCCCGTAGGCGGGGTCGTAGCCCTCGTCCGCCAGCCAGGCGCGGGCGGCGTCGGTGACGGTGAGCGTGAGCCGGTGGTCGGCCAGGCGCTGCTGCATCCTGGCCAGCTGGATCTCCACGATCCGGCCCAGCTCCTCCTTGGTCAGGGCGTCGAAGACGAGGATGTCGTCCAGGCGGTTGAGGAACTCGGGCTTGAAGGCCGCGCGCACCTGGGCCATGACCTCCTTGCGCTTCTCCTCCGGGCTGAGCAGCGGGTCGATGAGGAACTGGCTGCCCAGGTTGGAGGTGAGCACGAGGATGACGTTGCGGAAGTCCACGGTCCGCCCCTGCCCGTCGGTCAGGCGCCCGTCGTCGAGCACCTGGAGCAGGATGTCGAAGACCTCCGGGTGGGCCTTCTCGACCTCGTCGAGCAGGACCACCGAGTAGGGCCGGCGGCGCACCGCCTCGGTGAGCTGGCCGCCCTCCTCGTAGCCGACGTAGCCGGGGGGCGCGCCCACGAGGCGGGCCACCGCGTGCTTCTCGGAGTACTCGGACATGTCGATGCGCACCATGGCGCGCTCGTCGTCGAACAGGAAGTCCGCCAGCGCCTTGGCCAGCTCGGTCTTGCCCACGCCCGTGGGCCCCAGGAACAGGAAGGAGCCGGTGGGGCGGTCGGGGTCGGCCACCCCGGCGCGCGAGCGGCGCACGGCGTCGGCCACGGCGGCCACCGCGGCCCTCTGGCCGATGAGGCGCTCGCCGATGACCCGCTCCATCTGGAGCAGCTTGTCCTGCTCCCCGGCCAGGAGCTTGCCCACGGGGATCCCGGTCCAGGACTCCACGACCTCGGCGATCTCCACGGGGCCGACCTTCTCGGCGATCATCGGCTCGGCCGCGGCGCGCTCGACCCCGTCGGGCCCCACGATGCTCGCGGCCGCCCTCTCGCCGGCCTCGGCGTCGCGGATCTGCTTCTCCAGGGCGGGCATCTCGCCGTAGCGCAGGCGCCCGGCCTCCTCGAAGCTGCCCTCGCGCTCGGCCAGGTCGGCCCGGGTGCGCAGCTCGTCGAGGGCGGCGCGCAGCTCGCCGACCCGGTTGTGCCCGGCCTTCTCCGCCTCCCAGCGGGCGCCCAGCGCGGCCAGGCGCTCGGAGGCGTCGGCCAGCTCGGCGCGCAGGCGCTCCAGGCGCTCGACGGCGGCCCGGTCGGCGGAGGCGGAGTCGGAGGCAGCGGCGGTGCGCGGGCCGGCGGGCGGGAGCGCCGGAGCGCCCTGCCCGCCGCCCCGGCGGGCGATCAGCTGGAGCCGGGCGCGCAGCATGGCGGGGTCGACCCGGCGCGGCATGGTGGGCCATCCGGCGGCGGCCCAGCGCCGCGCCTCGTCGTCGTCCACGAGGAGGACGCCGGCGACGCCGCACCGCTCCAGGCGGTCCAGGACGGTGCGGTCGAGGTCGTCGAAACCGGTGTCGAGGACCGCCAGCCGCGCCAGGCCCGCCAGAGCGGCGCCGAGCAGCTCGGCGACGTCGCCGCAGCGGCGCACGACCCTCAGGCCGCTGCCGGCGGCGTCGAGCGCCCGCACGATCGCGGCGTCCTCCCCCGTCAGGGCCAGCAGGACGCCGTCGGCGCCGCGCCGAGCGGGAGGGGGGCTCATGAGCTCTGGCCCGTCGGCACGAGGACGAGCGGCCCCTGACCCCCCGCGGCGGTGAGCACGGGCCTCACGAGTTCGACGGGGACGAGGACCTCGACGCTGACGGTGGTGCCGCTGACGAGCCCCGTGTCCTTCTGGCCGATCGAGACGATGATGAGGTTCTGGGCGACGAGCTCGGCCTGCGGGGCGTCCGCCCGACCCGCCGCGGCGGACTGGGAGGACTGGTCGGGCAGGGCCCACAGGTCGGCGTAGTCCCCGGCCCTGACGCCTGCGGGCAGGCCCTCGGCCACCTCGATGAGGATGGAGCGCAGGTTCTGCTCCTGGGCCGGTCCGACGGCGGTGGCGGGCAGGAGCTCGCCGGCCTTGAGCGAGCGGGTGGCGACGGCGCCGGCGGGCAGGTCGCCGGCGCGCACGTAGGCGCCGGTCCCCGGATGCGAGGAGACGACCGTCAGCACGCCGTCGGCGCCCAGGTCCGCCCCCGGGGCGACGTCCTGGGCCAGGACGTAGATCTCCTCGGTCTCGGCGGCGGCGTCGACCGCCCAGGCGCCCAGGGCGACGGCGGCGCCGATGAGGGCTATGCCGCCGGTGAGCCGCGGATCCCGCCAGGGCCTGGAGCGCAGACGCGGCGGGCGGGAGCGGCCGCGCGGCGGCGTGGTCGTGTCTGTCGGGCCCTGGGAACGGGGGCGACGGAAGGCTGGACTCATGAGGTCCTCCTTGCTCACTCATGATGGTCGTGGATGCTGGGAGGGGGTCTCAGAGCATCCGTGATGTGTTTCAGGGATAGCGCACAGCGCTTCGCAATGTGACAATGGTGCCATGAGCACCACGTTCCTGACTATCGCCGACGTCGCCGAGAGACTGCAGTTGTCCGCCCAGGGCGTCCGCTCGCTCATTCTGTCCGGGGATCTGCCCGCCATCCAGGTCGGGGCGCGGCACCTGTGGCGCGTCCCGGAGGACGCCTTCGACGCCTACGTCGAGCGCCAGCTCGCCTCGACGCGCGAGATGGTCGCCGCAGGGCGCGCGGAGGGCTGAACCCGGCCGGGCGCCCCGCTCAGCGGCTGCGCACCGCCTCCACGGCCGCGAGCAGCACGCTGGTGCGCCCCCGCCGGGGACGCACGGGCTCCAGCCGCGAGGCCGGGTCGATGCCGTCGACGAGGACGTCGACGTGGTCGGCCCCGACCCGCGAGAGCCTGCCGACCACCTCCCCCGCCGCGAGCAGGAGGCGCGCCCTCGCGCCCTGACGCGCCAGGGCCCGCAGGGCCGCGGTCAGACCGGACCCGCCCGATCCGCCCCGGGCCGGGTCGGCGACGGGCGCGGGGCCGGGCAGTGACGAGACGACGGCGATGGCCCGCACGGGCACGAGCGTGCGCAGCCCCTCGCCCTCGTCGATGACGAGGACCTCCCCGCCGGCTTTGAGCAGGCGCCCGTCCACGGCGAACCCGGAGAGGGTGCGCATGTGGAGCTCGGCGCCGACGGCGTTGCGCAGGCGGTCGAGGATCCGGATCCCGGCCAGCTCGGCCTCGGCGAGATCCGCGCTGGCGGCGGCGATCTCGGCCCGCCGCTCCGCGTCGAAGCGGCTCTCCAGGTCTGCCAGAAGCGCGTCCCACTCCACGGCCCCACCCCATCACACCCGCGCCGACCGGACAAGACTCGCCGAAGCACTTGACAGTACCGACATTAATCACGCATGATCAAATCATCTCAAACATAGTCGTTCGAGATAGGAGCATCTCATGCGCACGCGCCTACACCTCGGCGCCCTCACCCTCCTCGCCTCGGCCCTGGCCGTCGGGCTCGCCCTCGCCGCCTGCGACGCCGCCGGCCGGCTGGCCTCCGCTCCCCCCTCCGCCTGGGGCCCGACGGCGCTCACCCGGGCGCTCGTCCTCCTGGCCTGCGGCGCGGGCGCGCTCGGCGCCGCGTGGCACGCGGTCTCCGGCGCCCTGGCCGTCATAGCCCTGACCGGGAACGCCCCGCGGGCCCCGCGGACCGGGATCAGCCTCGTCGCACTGCGGGCCCTGCACCGCTGGGGCGCCCCGATCATGCGGCGCACGGCCGCCGGGGCCCTCGTCGCCGCGGTGGCGACGGGCGCCCCGGCGATGGCCGCGCAGGCG
>ERZ773050.598-NODE-598-length-20611-cov-9.656207_pt1 | contig 20611 bp, 18 predicted proteins | sample MGYA00580632_ERZ773050 | MGnify/ENA primary metagenome ERZ773050 (study PRJEB29015, sample SAMEA2738123) | human oral metagenome | biome: human oral; feature: human-associated habitat; material: saliva | place: China | collected 2166 ... | reverse complement strand
ATACTTTCCGGAAACCTACAGGTCAATCCGTGAAAATCCGCGATTCCGGACACACATTTTGACCCTTAACCCCAGATCACACCCTCAGGCACATAACCCCTCGGGCTCGCAGGTCAATAACACTCACACCCATAATTACCCACCAATCCCACAACTCCTATAGGATACCGACTAACGATACGTGTTGTCACACACATTATCTCGCCCAATAGGAGGGGTACCAATGTCGCTATGGAAGCGCCTCATCGCCATGCTCGTCGGCACGTTCGTCATGATGGGTGCGCTGAGCGCCTGCGACCCATACGTACCCAACGTAGTCGGCGACGCTCTCCCGAAGGCGGTCGAGCGTCTACAGAATTCCGGATACAGGGAACTCGCGGTCGTCGACGACCACGGAATGTCGATCACCGAGTCGCACTACGAGGACGGCTACAAGGTCACGGAGCAGGACGCACAGGGCAGCGATATCCCCACGACACAGACAATTACCCTAACAGTCACCAAGAGCGAAATCGCAGCACTAGTACCTACGCCGACCGAGACTCCTTCCAGCGCCTCGGACGAGCCGAGCCCAGACCCCGAGCCGGCCACCGAAGAGCCTGAACCGGCCCCGGAGGTGCCTACCGAAGAACCCGCGGAAGAGCCAGCTGCTCCAGCCCCCGCACCCGAGCCGACGCCGGCGCACGTCCACTTCTCGAGCTGCAAGCAGGCCCGCGAAGCGGGTGCAGCTCCCCTCTACCGCGGAGACCCCGGCTACAACCCGAAGCTGGACCGTGACAACGACGGGGTCGCCTGCGAGTAACGCCAGTAAGGCCCCTAGGCGACAGGGAGGACGCGCTCGACAATTTTCGCACATAATATCCAACGGTCATTTTTCAAGCACGCCAGATAACGTTGCGATTCCAACGACCTTCCTTCAAAGCTTGGAATACCCTCGATGGAATTACGTGCGAAATTTCTGGAGACCCGAGACCCCGTAGCCCTATGGCGCGACCTCACCACTACCAATCGGGGGAATTGCACGACACGGGGATCCGACACGCCGATGACACGCCGCCAGAAGGCTTCATGTAGTGATATCCCCGACGGCTACCCCGCCAGTCACGCCGACTCCTTCGACACCGAGCTCGGCCACTCCCCCGGCCACAGCAATGCCTTCGACTCCCGCGCCTCCAACTCCCAAGCCGAAGCAACTGGCTCGCACCGATGCAGACATGGCTGGCATCCTCGCTGACGTCGGCATGCTGAGCCTGCTGGGTGCACTGGCGGTGGCGACTCGCAGACGCGGAGCCTGGCCGTCCCGGCCTCCACGTGAGGATACGCATCGGACGCACTGAGCCCCGGCCTCGTATTGAACTGCGCTCCGAAACTTGGACGCTATAAATGGTAGCCGTTATCCGGCTTCCTGTAGGGCCTCATCCCCACTCACACGGGGAAAACGGGATGTTCACACCGCTCGTGTACAGTTTCGCAGGCTCATCCCCACTCACGCGGGGAAAACGCACAAGCCGTACTGCCAGAAGCGTCCGTGAGGGGCTCATCCCCGCTTGCGCAGGGAAAACAGCTGGTTCAGTTCCTGAGTGGTCACCTTTTGGGGCTCACCCCCACTCACGCGGGGAAAACCTGTCCGTCGTCGCCTTGTACGATTCTGGGTCGGGCTCATCCCCGCTCACGCGGGGAGAACGCAGGCAAGACCGTGGACATCCTGGTTGCCCCCGGCTCGTCCCCGCTCACGCGAGGAAAATCCTGCTGACGACGAGTGGCTGATGGGGTGCTGTGGCTCATCCCCGCTCACACGGGGAAAACTGACACAGCCGAAGCTCTTGTCAGCGACAGGCCGGCTCGTCCCCGCTCACGCGGGGAAAACTCGATTAGCGGCCTCATCGTGGACCGCGCGACGGGCTCATCCCCGCTCACGCGGGGAAAACAAACGAATGAACCTGGTTGAGGGCAGCCCATCGGGCTCATGCCCACTCACGCGGGGAAAACCTGTACATGCCGCGCGTCAACTTCAGCACCCCAGGCTCATCCCCGCTCACGCGGGGAAAACTTCGAGTGGCGCGCACAGGGCAAGTGGTGGACGGGCTCATCCCCGCTCACGCGGGGAAAACGCGTTCCTCGAGGTGCCCGGCAAGGGCCACTTCGGCTCATCCCTGCTCACGCGGGAGAACCAACGAAGCGCCGTCTACGACGGTGTACAACATGGGCTCATCCCCGCTCACGCGGGGAAAACTGGAACGTCACGGTGCAGTAGCGGGGGGCGCGGGGCTCATCCCCGCTCACGCGGGGAAAACAGCACGTGGTCGCGCGCCTGTCGTTTACGGGCGGGCTCACCCCCGCTCACGCGGGGAAAACCTCGGGTGTAGTGCTTCATTAGCGGGTCTCCTGGACTCATCCCCGCTCACGCGGGGAAAACCTCCGTCTCGTTGAGGTCGCGGCCTAGTGCTGCGGCTCATCCCCGCTCACGCGGGGAAAACCGCCGGTATCGGTCTGGTTGAGGACGCGGAAGCCGGCTCATCCCCGCTCACGCGGGGAAAACTGCAGGCGCTCGATCCCGACGTCCTGCGCGAGGGGCTCATCCCCGCTCACACGGGGAAAACGTGCTCGGGCAGGCGCAAACAGCCGCGCACACGGGCTCATCCCTGCTCACGCGGGGAAAACATGCTCACACGCTGCTCGGGCGTCTGCGCGTACGGCTCATCCCCGCTCACGCGGGGAAAACGGGATGTAGGAGGAGTGCGCTCGGGCCGCCGCGGGCTCATCCCCGCTCACGCGGGGAGAACAGGAAAAGACAGTGAATCAGAGTGATATTCTGTGGCTCATCCCCGCTCACGCGGGGAAAACGAGTTGCTGCCACGCGGCGGCGGGAGCGTTCCAGGCTCATCCCCGCTCACGCGGGGAAAACGATGGCTTGATGCCCGCCTGTAGGCGTCCCGTCGGCTCATCCCCGCTCACGCGGGGAAAACGACACACTCGGCCCGACCGGATTCCGCCTCACCGGCTCATCCCCGCTCACGCGGGGAAAACGCGTCACGAAGCCCTCGAAGTGCTGAACCCACGGGCTCATCCCCGCTCACGCGGGGAAAACTAGTTGGTCAGTACTGCCACGCGGCATGGTCGGGGCTCATCCCCGCTCACGCGGGGAAAACTGGATATCGGGCGCCCAGCTGCGCGGTTCTGAGGGCTCATCCCCGCTCACGCGGGGAAAACCCTTGTCTGATTTTGAGGGGTGTTTGTATGACCGGCTCATCCCCGCTCACGCGGGGAAAACCCAGGTTTGCCCATTCCAGGCCGCCTTGATGCCGGCTCATCCCCGCTCACGCGGGGAAAACTGTCAACACGATGAAGCCGACGATCTCGGTCCCGACTCATCCCCGCTCACGCGGGGAAAACTTCCCCGTCGGCCCACGTCTTCTAGCTGAGCCACGGCTCATCCCCGCTCACGCGGGGAAAACGGGTAGTTCGGTTCGGATGGTGTGCCCCATCCAGGCTCATCCCCGCTCACGCGGGGAAAACCTCCTGTCCAAGGCAGCCGACAGGATCGAGCGCGGCTCATCCCCGCTCACGCGGGGAAAACGACCTCGCGGTCAACGGCAACTTTGACGGGAACGGCTCATCCCCGCTCACGCGGGGAAAACCGCGTCATCCCAGCCGAGCTCGTCCCATGCGCCGGCTCATCCCCGCTCACGCGGGGAAAACCCAACTGCGCGAGCTCTTTCCGCTGCGCTGACCGGCTCATCCCCGCTCACGCGGGGAAAACCCTCGGGAACTCCAGCTGTTTATGTTGAGACTGGGCTCATCCCCGCTCACGCGGGGAAAACATGGAAACCGACCCCACGCAGGCCGAGCGCTTCGGCTCATCCCCGCTCACGCGGGGAAAACCTCTAACCAACATGCTGCCTGACGGCGCAATGAGGCTCATCCCCGCTCACGCGGGGAAAACAGGGTTTCCAGAATGGTCGTGATCGCGCTGTCGGGCTCATCCCCGCTCACGCGGGGAAAACTTTCGTAGGGTGCGGGCTTCGCGTGCGCCTCCCGGCTCATCCCCGCTCACGCGGGGAAAACTGCGACCTGGCGAGTGCCGGTGCGGTCCATGGCGGCTCATCCCCGCTCACGCGGGGAAAACTCGCCGCCCTCGCGGATCGACGCAGGCCATGCCGGCTCATCCCCGCTCACGCGGGGAAAACGCCCTGGACGTGGACCCCATGAGCGTCGATGACGGCTCATCCCCGCTCACGCGGGGAAAACCGCACGCGCGCCCGTGATCTCCTCGGCGCAGGCGGCTCATCCCCGCTCACGCGGGGAAAACGCCCCCGATGGTGGACGTGCTCACCGTCAACGGGGGCTCATCCCCGCTCACGCGGGGAAAACGCGCCCCTCACCAGCGCGCCCGCTTCTTCCTTAGGCTCATCCCCGCTCACGCGGGGAAAACCCGATCTCGGCTTCGACGGTGTTGCCACCGTCGGGCTCATCCCCGCTCACGCGGGGAAAACTTGGCGACCACGGACTTGACCGAGTTCCAGATGGGCTCATCCCCGCTCACGCGGGGAAAACGCGTGGAAGGCAGTCCTCCAGGGGATAGCTGACGGCTCATCCCCGCTCACGCGGGGAAAACTTCTCGACCTGGGATACGTAGGCCACGGACGGCGGCTCATCCCCGCTCACGCGGGGAAAACGGCATCGAGATCACCATTGACCAGGAGAAGAGCGGCTCATCCCCGCTCACGCGGGGAAAACTCAGATTGGTTAGTCGGTGGGACGTTGAACAGCGGCTCATCCCCGCTCACGCGGGGAAAACCGTCGCGCGGTGAATACCAGCTCATCCGATGCCGGCTCATCCCCGCTCACGCGGGGAAAACCGCCGCCGCTTCCGCCGCTCCTACGTGATGGGAGGCTCATCCCCGCTCACGCGGGGAAAACGTGGTCCACGCCTGGCGGTCCCACCGATCATGGGGCTCATCCCCGCTCACGCGGGGAAAACGAGGATCTGCGCGCCATGATTGACGCGAACGACGGCTCATCCCCGCTCACGCGGGGAAAACGTTGCGCTCGCGGAAGGCGTCGGGCCCGCGATGGGCTCATCCCCGCTCACGCGGGGAAAACCAGGGAGACCGCATTTTTGACCGGGGCGACAACGGCTCATCCCCGCTCACGCGGGGAAAACGGTGAAGCCCAGGTCCAGGATCGCCTGGTTGAAGGCTCATCCCCGCTCACGCGGGGAAAACCAGGAACCACAGGGCCGCCTCGTCGTTGGAGCCGGCTCATCCCCGCTCACGCGGGGAAAACACGGTCTGAGTCTCAGCGCTCGTGGTCTCGGCGGGCTCATCCCCGCTCACGCGGGGAAAACCCCGAAGTCTGGTCGGCCTCCATCCTGGAGAGCGGCTCATCCCCGCTCACGCGGGGAAAACAGGACGAACTCCGCTCGGCGCTTCTCCGTCTCGGGCTCATCCCCGCTCACGCGGGGAAAACCGCGTCCTGCTCGTGAACGCGAAGTTCGAGAACGGCTCATCCCCGCTCACGCGGGGAAAACGTCAAAGCGTCTGCCCTACGCGGGCGTGATTCAGGCTCATCCCCGCTCACGCGGGGAAAACCAGCGGGAGGGTGACGGTCACGGTCAGGAGGCCGGCTCATCCCCGCTCACGCGGGGAAAACGGATGATCGCCGCGGCCCTCACCCTCGCCGTCGGGCTCATCCCCGCTCACGCGGGGAAAACCGACGCCGCCCGGACAAGGTCCCTCCGGTGCGGGGCTCATCCCCGCTCACGCGGGGAAAACGCCGCCGGTGGGGTATCCGGCTTGCTTGGCGGCGGCTCATCCCCGCTCACGCGGGGAAAACGCCGAGCTCGGCTTCCAAAAGGTCGGCGGGTCCGGCTCATCCCCGCTCACGCGGGGAAAACGCCCCGGAGACCTCCGATAAGGATGTCGTCACCGGCTCATCCCCGCTCACGCGGGGAAAACCAGCGCAGAAGTTCTGCGCGAGCTGGCGATACAGGCTCATCCCCGCTCACGCGGGGAAAACGAAAACGAGCGGCGCACGCTCAACGAAGAAGGCGGCTCATCCCCGCTCACGCGGGGAAAACGTGATGATGACGTCGGGGGCGGGCATGAGGTCCGGCTCATCCCCGCTCACGCGGGGAAAACGCGCGGTGATGTCCTGCCAGTAGTCGGTGACCGAGGCTCATCCCCGCTCACGCGGGGAAAACGCCATGGTGGCATTGAGCGCCGCCCACGCGGTCGGCTCATCCCCGCTCACGCGGGGAAAACTCTCCACGAACTCGCGGCCGACACGCAAGTCGGGGCTCATCCCCGCTCACGCGGGGAAAACCTTCGCCATCTCCTGCACCCACTGGCACAGGACGGCTCATCCCCGCTCACGCGGGGAAAACAGCGCGCTCGCGATGAGGCCCGCCGCCGCCAGGGGCTCATCCCCGCTCACGCGGGGAAAACCTCTAGTCATGACACCGTCAACGTCTTGTCTCAGGCTCATCCCCGCTCACGCGGGGAAAACCGTCGGCCGCAGCCGCGGTGATCGCAATCCCAAGGCTCATCCCCGCTCACGCGGGGAAAACGTGAGACCGCCGAGGAGTGGTTCGAGAAGAGCCGGCTCATCCCCGCTCACGCGGGGAAAACCGAGGTGCGCGCGGCCGTCGTGGAGAAGCCGGAGGCTCATCCCCGCTCACGCGGGGAAAACTGAGCGCGGTCGACACGGCCGTGCGCGCCATGCGGCTCATCCCCGCTCACGCGGGGAAAACTTCACGCTGACCGTCCAGACGCGGCGGCCCGTCGGCTCATCCCCGCTCACGCGGGGAAAACCTGGCAACTGGGTCGTGGGCGGCAAGGGCTCGGGGCTCATCCCCGCTCACGCGGGGAAAACTCAGATGCACCTGCTTACCCATTCCAGGTCGACGGCTCATCCCCGCTCACGCGGGGAAAACGATTATGGAGCAGACCGCAGACGCGCACGGAGCGGCTCATCCCCGCTCACGCGGGGAAAACATCCAGACGACGGTGCAGACGGTGGCGGGTTGGGGCTCATCCCCGCTCACGCGGGGAAAACGGGTATTTTGCGGAACGGTCGCGCGAACGACACGGCTCATCCCCGCTCACGCGGGGAAAACTCGAGGGCGTGGAAGTTGAGCATGAGTGGGTCCGGCTCATCCCCGCTCACGCGGGGAAAACGCGGCGAACTGCACCCAGTCGATCTGGTACTTCGGCTCATCCCCGCTCACGCGGGGAAAACTGATCGACTTTTTCTTATTAGAAGTAAATAGGAGGCTCATCCCCGCTCACGCGGGGAAAACCGGGCCTGCGCGCCCGTCTCGACCTCGCGCCTGGGCTCATCCCCGCTCACGCGGGGAAAACGCTCCCAACGGAATCAAGAACTTCGCCGACGGCGGCTCATCCCCGCTCACGCGGGGAAAACGCGGTTACGGCGGGTAGGACCAGTGTCCCGGCCGGCTCATCCCCGCTCACGCGGGGAAAACTTCGTCCCGCAGTATCTGCACGGCGCAACCATGGGCTCATCCCCGCTCACGCGGGGAAAACCGGCGAACGCTTTGGCTGTGGCTGATGGAGTGCGGCTCATCCCCGCTCACGCGGGGAAAACCGGCCGTGCCGTCGGCTGTGGACAACCAGAGGCGGCTCATCCCCGCTCACGCGGGGAAAACGTCGATCAGGTCGAGGCGCTCGATGACGCCGGAGGCTCATCCCCGCTCACGCGGGGAAAACCGGTGCGTCTCCCATGGTCAGAACGTCTCTCGGGGCTCATCCCCGCTCACGCGGGGAAAACCAACTGGGGTTGAGTGCGGCGGAGACACAGGACGGCTCATCCCCGCTCACGCGGGGAAAACGGCAACAAGACCGCCACCGCCAAGCAGCCCCACGGCTCATCCCCGCTCACGCGGGGAAAACGACAGAACCTGGCCGTGTGAGTCTAGGGTTGCCGGCTCATCCCCGCTCACGCGGGGAAAACACTTTCTGACCTGCGTTTTTATCGCGCAGATCGGTCAGATCTTGGAAAGCCTTGAGCTTTGCGCCTCTTCTGAAAGTTACTCATCGCAGGACGCTTACGCAACTGACGCGCCGCAGGATCAGGTTCGGAGTATTGGCCTCGTCCCTCGGAGTAGTAGGGACGCATCATGAGCGTCAGCCCATCGAAGTCGACGGGCTTCCAGGGGTCTCCCCACGTCAAGAACTCCAGGCCCTGTTCGTTGCGCGCCCGATAGACCATGACGGCACGCCCAGTCTTCATGTTCTCGGTGACAATAACCCACAAGCGTTCACGAACCCGTGCGGACAGCGTCCCCACGAATACCCCCGGGGAGATTTCCATCAACCACCGAGTCACGTGCCCTCGCAAACCTTCAGGCACTGCGGACAGCACAAGGACGATCACCAGGATCCACTCTCCTCATACGACACGCCAGCAGCAACCGCGCCCTCGCGGTCATCCCACAACCGCAGATCAGCGACAATCAGATCGTCATCATCCTCAACACTCAAGGCACCCGACACCAACAGCAGCCCCTTGATGTCCGCAACACACCGCTCGAGCAAACGAAACTCTCGCACAGCATCGCGGACGGCCTTACGAGCGGCACTGCCCACGGCCTCGTCAGTCGGAGAAGCCGCGACATCAAAAGCGATCGGAATAGTGAGATCAGCCTTGTACAGGTCGGCGATATCGTACACAAACGATCTATAAGTCCCATTGTGGACGAAACCCAGCCCAGGACTACATCCCAGTGCAACGATCACCGCGTGAACGATCCCGTAGATCGCCGAATTCGCAGCCGAGAGAGCCTGATTCACAACCGTACCATCCTCATAGTTCTCGGGATCATACTCGCGCCGATCCCAGAGCACCCCCGTACGCTGCGAGTGTTCCCGGTACAAGCGACGCACCCGAGCACCCTCGCGTCCCCTCAACTGCTGAAGACTCAGTTTCGACACGTCCTCACCTGCGAAGCGCATCAAGTACATGTTGCGCGCGACAGTCAGCCGCATCGACGGATCACTCACCGCGCGAGCCTGCGCCTCCAACAACCTCGAGGAACGCGAGGGCGGTGAGCCGTGCGCGTAGTAGCGCACCCCATTCTCGCCAACCCACACGATGGTCGATCCGCTCTCGGAGAGGACAGACACCGCCGAGTGAGTGATCCGAACCCCGGGTCCCAGCAGCAGCACCGACAGCGCTGCCGCTGGGACGTGGGCGATTCCGTGACCGTCAGCCACAGTGATCGCGTTCGAGTCGCGATTGATCGTGCACCGCTCGACGTAGAGGAACGTCAACCGGTCCCGAACACGCACCAGGTCTTTCGGGTCTGGCGGTTTCGCCCCGGGGATCGGTCTCATGGCTGAGCCAAGGTCATCAAGCCGCAGCCGTAGGCTTTGCCTCGGCCGATTCCATGGGTGAGGACTCGACGTAGGGACTCGGGGTCCGTCACCTCAAGGACACCCTCGAAGGTAGCGACCCCGAGGGTCACGCGACGCTCCCCGCGCTTAAACTCAGCGATACTGCGTTCAACGCCGTTAATCAGCAGATTCGCCCCGTCGACGCGTTGCCCGTCGCTGTCCTCGAGAACCGGTAGTTCGCCACCAAGCTCAGCGGAGGTGAGCACCCTGAACCCGCGTTTCTCAGCGCGTTCGAGGACCCACTGCGTCTGCTGATCCTGCGTGACGTGTGCGAGAACCTTCTTGCGTCCCCGCGCATTGACCTGACTGCCCTCCCGGAACGTCGGATTGACGCACAGGCGGAAACCCCACCTCTGTCCAGCCGACAGCCCCTCAAGGAAGGCACTCATGTCGCGGATGACGACCCCACCCTCGGTCGCGTAGCCAGCCTCCTCGACAATATGCGAGGGGTCCGGAGCAACCGGGCTCGAAATGTAGAGCGCGCACGAAGGGCTCCCCTGACGAGGGCCAGCTCCTCGAACGGCCGGCGGACGGTCCAGCCGCCAGAGAACCCGGGGAGCGCCGGAAACATCCAGCACGCCCGGAGGGAAGCAATTCAGTACAGCCGCGTGCAGCATCTGCCGGCTGCGCATGAGCTGCTTCGCCCCACGACGGTGCGGGTTGAGGTAGATGCGTGTCAGATACATCAGAGCACCTCCATCGGATCATGCACGAGGCCGGGGTGGGCCTGCGGCTTCGTCTCCACGTACTGCGGATTCTCCAGGTCGATATAGGTCTCCTCGACGGTACGCAGTGTGTACTTACGATTCTCCGAGTCGAAACTGATCGGCATATCCTGAAGCGTCTGCTGGGCGACTTTCTCCACCTGAGGCGGAATAATCCCCAGATCCGCAACGACTCGCGTCCGAACGAAATGATCGTGACGCTGCTTCTTCTGGCAGTACGTCGAGGCCATCCACGGAGTTTCGCGCACAGCGTCCCACGCGCTGCCCTCGCGAACAGCGAGGCGCAACGGCAGGGTCGGAGGGCACGAGCGCCTGCCGAGGTAGAGCGGAAATACCGGGCGAACGATTGCCTGCGCGAGCGCATCAATCATGTCGTCGGGCCCCTCGATGAAGGCTCCGAACGCAGCATCCGCCCGGTAGAAACGGTGGGAGAGAGGCATCGACGTATCGCCCCTGTGCGCCGTGTGGAAGTCGTGGAGCAACTGCCCCGGTTGATCAACTCGGACGGCGACGCTCAGCTCAACCAGGTCCTCGATGGGATCACTGCGCCTGCGCCCCTGTGCCGCACCGAGCAGACCGACCAGCGCGCTTTTCGTGGGAAAAGCCTCCGTCGACCTGCGCGTGAATCGGCTGTCCACGCCCCACGATTGCATGGGACCCGCCAGCCTCAAGACGAGCACCGCACTCATCGCGTGCCTCGCACCGCTTCCGCTGCGGTTTCGCCGAGGGATGCCAGGCGCACCTGCTTGCCGAGCTCCGAGAAGCTCTCGCCACGAGGCGTGGTCCACGACACGAGAGACTCAACAGCCTCAAGACCAGTCAGCTCGCGGAGTCGTGCCTCGAACTCCACGAAGCGCTTAATGGCTGGCTCTGCGAAGCCGCGCTGACCCGCGACGATCGGCTCCTCAAAAGCGCCACTCATATTGATCGGCTGGTCATCACGAACCTGAACCAGAACAGCATCCGGCAGCGTTCGATTCGCGAAAGTCGTCACCTTACCGGTCGGCATCGAGCGGACGAAGCTATCCACAAAGAGCTCGACGGCACGATCCACAACGGCATCGTCACCCAGGTTTTCACGCAGCAGGTCGACGTTGATTGTCGCGTAGCGGTACACCGTCGCGGACGCGAACTCGATCGTGCCGATCATTCCCGCACCCTCGTCGGCCTCGTCGTTGCGCTTCTTCTCGTCATCAACGGCCGTGTAGTAGTCGTACTCGTGCTCGACCGCGCCGACTCCAATCGCATGGGCAACCTGGCATGCGGCATCGACGTTCAGCGCATTCGGTTCAGCGACCATGCGACCGAACAGAGCAATATCGATCGAGTGATCCGTATCCACGAGGCTACGCGGCTTCAATTCCTTGAATGCTGCCACAGGATCGTCCTCGCGAGCGACCGAAATCAACGCGTCGGCGACATGCTCAATCTGCTTGGCCGACAGGAATACGAGGAATCCCGCTTCCTTCAGTTCCTTGTCGCTCTTGTCCCCACGCGGCTCAGTAAGCTTGAATCCGATGGCCTTCAGACCCATCTCGGCGAGCTCGATCGATTCGGCCTCCAGGTCGGGACGCTTCTCGGTGATCGTTCGTGCGACCAGCTCGACGATCTTCTTCGTACGCACACCGTAATTTCCGTCGGCAATCTTGCCCTCAAAGTCCTGACGCGTGGCACGCTTGATGGCCTGCGACGAAATGCGCATACGCTGGACTCCACCGAAGGTCGCACTCTTGGGCGCGCCGGTGTCGTCCCTGTTCGGGTTCGAGGGAGGAAGGGTCTGCAGGACGTGGATATCAACGAAGACGGACATTGTCTTTCCTTTCACAAATGAAGCGATTGAGTAGAATGCCCCGACGTCATTCGTCGGAGTCGGTTTCGGTGTGGACGGTTTCAACGGAACGAGCGAACTGCCGCCCCCAGTTGCGCATGACGGACGTGCGGTGACGCGGATCCTGCCACGTGAAGAGGTCGGCTGCCAGCTGCGCGTAATCGCAGGGAATCTCGGCGGCTTCGAGCTGAGAGACAAGCGAACGCAGATGCACGAGAAGTCCCTCAAACGTGGGCGCTTGAACGGCCGCAGAAAAACGTCGATAGATCGGAGTCTCCTCGGCATGCTTGTCGCCGCTCTGTCCCTGGGCAACGACTCGGATCGCGGAAGCGAAGCTACGCGGACGCTCCGACGTGTCGTGCATGGGTCGTGTGTTTGATCCCTGGTGGAGAGCCCAGAGGGTGAGAGCCCCGTGGACGGCCCTCTCGCCTCTGGTCGGCTCGTCGCCCAGAGATCCCGGGCGATCATCGAGCGTCAGGTCCCACAGCTCGGGCACCGATCCCGCCTCCCGCGAAAGCGCTCCCCGCAGCTGCGCGCGAAGGGCTCGAGCCGAAGGAGTCTCCTTCCAGAGCCGACTCACGATCAGCCCACCGACGCGTCCGTACACTGAGCGCCATGTCGACAGCCCTTTCGCAGCGCCATCCGGAGGGGTCTCCGGAACAGCATTATTGCTGGTCATTTCGTTCCTTCCTGATTGGTGTTATGCACCGGGAGAAGCTCCCTGAGCCGCGCCCGGAAGCAGTTTTCGGCGATGCCGACGCTCATGTATCGATTGCCGACTTTTCGGCCGATGATCGCCGACGACGAGGCGCCCCTCACAAGTTCAGCCTGAATATCAAGGGCATGCTGACGCAGGGAACGCTCCCACCGCCGCCCGGCGTCCCGCGCCCCTTCGCGCCCATCAACCTGGGTAAGCCAGGCCCGGAAATCGGTGTCGACTGCAGAGAAGAAAAGTTCCTTGGCTCGATCTCGGGCCCCTTCACCGGCACCGTCTCCGCTCTCACCCGCGGCGCGCGCAAGGTTCGCCGCAAGATTCCCCACGTGTCTTGCAATCTCTTCGGTGAGGCGAACCTGCCGGTCGATCTCAGCGGACAGATCCTCACGTTCAACTCGCATGGCAGCAACCGACACAGTCAGCTCATCCGAGTAGATATCCTCGAACGTTGATTCCTGCGATCCGTAAGTAACCCCTACAGCCTGAATCCGCATCACCTTGGGATAAGTGGTCTGGATTGAGGCATTGTCGAGCTGGTAGTGGAAGGACAGCGTCGCGGACGGGAGAAACTCTCGCTTGGGCTGCTTGTCCACACCCTGCACGGTTGTCACGGTGGGCAGGGTGCCGGGAAGGTTACGCCAGAGCGCGCGGCCCGCCTCGAATTTACGAGGCATGTAGACGTCGGTCTTGAACTTCTTGGATTGCGGGGTTGAGTAACGCCATAAACTCTGAGGTTCATACAACCGCATCTCCTGGGGGGCTAGCTTGTCTCCTTGACACACAAGAACACGTTGAACTCCCGCAGAATCACCATAGAGACGTACCCTGCGAGAGTGCCACGTCAGCAGCCGTGGAATACTCAAACCCTCCAGTTGAGGATTCCCGTTCTTACCCAGCAGAGAATAGTCTTTCCTCGCCGCCGTCTCCGGCTCCTCCAACTCCCAGCTACACGATGCCCAGGACGACGAGTAATCTCCCCCTTGCAGCTCAGCAGTATCAGTAGGAATCAGATTGAGGACCAGGGTCTCATCCAGGTCGTTTCCTTTAAGCCACACAAGTCCGAGCTGGCCACACCATGAGGGGCCTATACCATATCCCTTGCCATCCTTAACCTGAATATCTCCGACCGCACCAGAGTGAATACCGGCGATATCATACGCCTGAACGTGAACCAGCCAACGTGCTGCATCCGCTGCTTCCAGTCGCCTTAAGCCAGCACCTTGACGAGTCGAAAACAGGCGCTTATCTTCTTTAGGAACGCTAGCAATAATGTCCTCGAGCGTTTTCGTCTCGTCCTTTGCGGTACGTAAATCCGCTACCTGCATGAACGGGAAGTGACCCCCGAACAGGTAGAAACGATCCCTCCACCGTTCGAGGTACTCGATCATCTGCTCTGTTGGAGCTCCCTCGTCCCACTGCCTGGCCCAGTCGCGAGCATCGCGCGGAGTGGCCACGCGATACGCGATTGCCAGGATCAATCGCTGAATTGCGATGCTCTGCGTGGGTAGCTCGCACGCTAGGTCCGCGATGTCGGTCGTGCGCCGGAGTAGCTCCAGCAGGCCGACATCGGTGATGGTCCCATCGACGAGCCGCACGGGTATCCACGGCTCATCGAGTAGGTTGTACTCAGGGTTCTTCATTGGCCCTGCACCTCCATTCCTCTTTCGAGAGAATATGTGAATGTGTGTCCGCACAGGTCGCGCGTGAGGCGCTCCCCGTCGGGAGTTTTGTACATCGCGAGGATCAGTTCCCCCGCCAGGAACGGATGCTCGCGACACGACCATTCCGTCGTGATGGGATCATCCCAAATAGCACCTGCAACTGCGTCCACCGCCTCGTCGATGCTCTGCCCGCGAGCGCGCAATGCCCACGGCGGCAGTGAGATGCTCCACGAGCAGATGTCGGCGATACGCCCTCGTGCGTTGTATTCACCGACTGCGAGAGGCGTGTCGCCTTCTGGCGCCCCGCTGATGGGAGGAGCCATTGGTACGTTGCCCAGCTCGGGGTCGAGGGCGACAACGAGGACGGGGATCTGGTCTTCTCCATCGCGCACGGCAGCGCGGGCAGCTGCGACTCCTGGCCCCTTTGATTCGTCACCGGTCGCGGCATTGCCGAGGAATTTTTCTTCGAGTTCGGGGGCTTGCCACGAGGGCGTATTTGCTTCACCGAGGCACCAGGTTGTCGCTTTCGCTTGTGCTTGGGCGCGTGCTTTATTGCGTTCTTCCAACGCGGCGTCGAGGGCCTCGTGCCACTGCGCGGGACCGACCGGTACATCATCGGCATACGCCTGAGTCGTCAATTCCTCGTACTCCAAGGGTTCACGGACGAGTATTTCTCCGCGACCAGCGATGATCCCCAGGGTCCGCAGGACGGCGTAGCGCGCGTACACGTAGTCGGTGCCGCGAGAGTATGTCCAGGGAGAGGAAGTCGTATCATCGATGATCACAAGGCACCTTGCGTCATGAAGACCGCTCGGCCGCCCGTCTCTCTCGTGCCGATGGAGCCGCCCGATACGCTGCAGCACGAGGTCCATGGGCGCGGGGTCTGTGAGCATGAGGTCGAAGTCGACGTCGAGGCTTTGCTCGATCACCTGCGTTGCCACGACGACGTGCCTGAAGGGGCGTTGCTGACTATCTTTCCCGAAAAGTTCGAGCATGCGGCGATCGCGGGCAGCACGTTCGGCGGCCAGGAAACGCGAGTGCAACAGGGTCGACTGCTCACGACCAAACACGGACCTCACAGCCTCGTATGTTTCCTGGGCCTCACGGACCGTATTGCGGATGACGACTGCGCATCCACCGTAGGCGAGCTCGCGGTCCAGGAGCTCCGCGATTTCCTGCGGGGAGCCGAGCGATGTCGGGATGATCCGCTTGGGGACCTCAGCCTCACCGACAACTTCATGAACGCGCACGCCTGCGGCGGAGACCGTTGAAATAGCCGGATAGCCGATCATGACATCGACCGACTCAGCGCTCACGCCCGACGAACCACGGCCGCGGCGATACGCGTTCAGGAGAGCAAGACGCCGCGCGGGCGGCAGGGTAGCCGACAGCAGCACGACGGGGATCCCGTATATACCGAGCCATGTGAGGGCGGCTTCCAGGTACGTCTCCATGTACTCGTCGGCGGCGTGCACCTCGTCGATGACGACGACCTTTCCCATGAGCCCGAGGTGACGCACCAGCACGTGGCGCGACTTCAGGGCTGCGAGCAACACCTGGTCGATCGTGCCAACCACAACCGGCGACAGCGTCGAGCGCCACCGCTGACCCATCCACCGGCTCGCATATAGACCGAGGTCTTCCTCATCATCATGCACCTCGAGGGGGCTCTTGCCGCGCGCGAGGAGCTTCACGAAGGACTCATTGAGGCTGTTCTTTCCGTGCGCGAGCTGGATGCCAAGCTTCTGCGGTTCATCGCCCAGAATGCTCGTGAGCCAGGCGGTGACGCGCTCAAACATCGCGTTCGTCGTGGCCTGCGTGGGCAGCGCAACAAACACCCCCTGCAGCCCCCGAGCACGCATCAGAACCTCAGCGGCAGCGAAGGCCAGCTCAGTCTTCCCGGACCCCGGCGGCGCCTCGACGATCATGAGATCCGGGTCCTCGCCTGTTGCAATCTCAATGGCGGCGCGCTGGGCCTCGGTCGGACAGTACGAGGCCGGCCACCCGAAACGGTGACGATAGAAGTCTGTGACCTCATCGCTCGGCGTTGTAGGAATACGCAGAGGGGTTGGGAAGGCCGCTCGCTTCCATGCGCGCCGGACACGATCGCGCTGCTGATCCGCGGTGAGCTCGGGGTACCCATCGATCGACAGCTTTCCAGCCTCATCGACCGGTCGAGGCCGAAGCGGGAAGTAATCCTCGTTGGATGCAAGCCAGTCTGCAATCACGAGGGCCGAGGCGTAGGCGGATGCCACTGCGATGGGCAGCTCCGGCAGGGCAGTTCCGGGTGCAACGAGCGGGAAACCGCTGCGCGCAGCCATCCATCGAAGAATCTCCGAGCGAACCTGACCCCAACGGGGATCATCCTCGCGCGAGCCTTCTTGTGTCCTGTACTGCTGTCGTGCGACGTACACGGCACCCGCGTCCGGGTATCGACCATGATGGACACCGACGAGGATCGCCCATTGGAGAGCCCGGGATCCATCACCACCAGCCGCAGCTATTTCCTCCTGAAGCGCAAACTGACTGACGAGGCCATGGGGAAGGAAGGAACGTTCAGCGTAATCGGCTTTGCGCATGACGACCAGCCCCTCGCTACGGATCAGCTGAGCCAGGTCTTGGCGCTGGCATGCGAACTGGGGACTCATTTTGCCCACATCGTGCACCCCTGCGAGGAACACAAACGAGGCCCGCGCCTTGGCGCGATCTCCTCTCCAGACCGAGGCCATGAGCCTGCGATGATGCTCGCTCAGGTAGTCGTCGAAGATGAGCTCCGCAACGTCAGCAGCATCCATCAGGTGCTGAACGACGGAGAGCCAGCTGCCGGAGTCTCCACTCTTCGCCCAGAAGCTCCTGGCCAATGCGGAGAGATCAGCAGCGTCGAGGCCGGGCTGGGCAGCAGGGAAAACCGGGGGTTCCGCAGTTGCTGGCGTCGTCAGCGAAACTCTCTGCTTGTCTTTTCGGGCCATTTCCTCTTCCTTGAGTCGAAATCATCCTCCGAGCACGGCATGCGCGCTAGCATGAGCTCATGCGGTTACTCTGAAAATGTTGAGCCCGACAGCACCAGCGGCGCTGTCATCACCCCCTCAGAGGTGATGCAGTAACCATAACAGAAGAATTTTTCTTATGCAATACACGTTCCCAATATTGCAGAATAGATTTCATTCACCCACCCTCAGAGAGAAAAATCCCCGCTTTCGCGGGGAATACGTCCTCCTGATGCACTACACGGGATCATCCCCTGCTGGGGAACACCGCGACCGCGGTCGCGTTGAGCGCTCGCAGGACCTCACAAACGTATCACCCCACCCACTTCCGCGCGCCACTGCGACACGAGGGGCGCGATCCTGAAACAATGGGGGCATGTCGAATGACCCGCGTGAAAACCTGCACGGTTCGGATGGCCAGGAGCTGGCCGACGTGACGGCCGCCGCCGAGCAAGCTGGCGAGCAAGCCGCCATGCACATGACTACCTCGCAGACACCCGCCCAGTCGATGGCGGACGCGCTCGCCGAGATGTCCACCCCGTCGTTCGAGGAGACACTCAGCGCCCTCGACGAGGTCGGCGCACCCTCCGAGCAGGAAGCAGCGGCCACCCTCGCCGAGGACGGCGCACTGGACCCGCAGGAAACCCTCGTGTCCGACGCCCCCACCCTCCCGACCGGCACGGCCGAGGCAACCCCCGCCTCGTTCACCACCAACGCACCCCACCAGGCCGAGCCCGAGCAGGCCGCCCAGGAGCTCACGCCCACCAACAGCGCCAACAGCGCGGCAACGAACACCAACACCACCCACAACGACACCGGCAACGACCTCGTCGTCGCGGCGCCCGTGCACCTGCCGCCCGCCGAGCCTCGCCCCTGGTACCGCTCGCGCCGTTCCTTCTGCGCGAAGGGCCGCGGCGGCCGCGTCCAGGTCGCCGGCCTGGGCCTGACCTACACGGACCATGTGACCGGCGCGGTCCTCCTCGCCAATATCGACCTGGGCTTCCGCGCGCGCTCGCTGAGCGCGATCCTGGACCCGACGGGCCGCCGAGCCCGCGCCCTCTTCCTGATCCTCGCAGGCCTCGAGGAGCCGCAGGCCGGCCGCATCGTGGCCGCGCCTTCGCGCTCGCTGGCGGCACGCCTCGCGGGCCGCATCGGATCGGTCGCGCTGATCCGCGCGGACTCCCCGCTCGACGAATCCCTGACGATCCGCCAGAACATCCTGGCCCCCCTGTCCGCGACGGGTTCCGTCGCCGACTGGGATAACCTCGTGGGTGCCCTGCAGATCACGGGCCTGGCCCAGCGCGTCGAACTCCACCCCTCCGAGCTTTCCGAGTGGGAGCGCTTCAAGGCCCTCATCGCCCGCGCGATCGTCTCCGGCGCGGAGGTCTTCCTCGTCGAAGACCCGATCACCTTGCCCCCCGCCGCCCGCACGGAACTCGGCCCCCTCCTGCGCGCCCTTGCGGACGCAGGCTGCGCGGTCGTCCTCGCAACCCCGAACCCCGAGGTCGCCGCCGCCTCCGACCGCGCGATCCTGCTGACGAACGGTCGCGTTGCCCTCGACGCGCCCAGCCCCTCCGTCGCGCTCATCAACGCTTCCCTGGAGGCCAACCCCGAGGACCCGAAGGCCCTCCTCGGCCCGATCCCCTCGGCGCTGCCCTCCTCCTTCGACGAGGTCATCTCCCCCACCGGGTCCTCCTCGGCCCCCGCGTGGCACCCGCTGGGCACCGACGAGGCCGGGGCACAGAGCGCGAACGCGCAGCAGGCTTCCGCACCCGAGGAAGCCCCCACGACTGGGACGGCCGACCCCGCCGAGGCTGCCCTCGACGCGGCGACCACGCGCGTGGCAGCAGCGCCCGCCCAAGCGACCCAGGCAAGCCAGGCAACGCAGGTGCCCCAGGCCTCGTCCGAGCCACGCACCGAGACCGCGATGCGAGGCATTCCCGTCGTCGACACCGCGGACCCGGCCATGGCCGAGCCCGAGGTCTCCGACCTGGTCGTGCGCGCCCGCAAGATCCTCTCCGATCTGCCCGGTTCAATCGCCCCGCAGGAGTAACGGACCGGTCACTGCGAGCCGACCTCCTTCATGAGAGACTAGGCGTATCAGGCGAGGCACCGCCTCGCTCACCCGCACGCGCAGGAGCACCCATGACTCAGCCCACCCCCCAGCCCGGGCAGTACCCGCCGCCGCCCGTCAACAGCGCACAGGCCAGCGAGGCCCGCCCCAGCATCGGCGCCCTCTTCGCGTCCGTGACCGGCCAGATCTCCGGGATCATTCGCGGCGAGATCGAGCTCAACAAGGCGAAGCTGCGCACCTTCGTAGCCAAGAGCGGTAAGGGCATCGCCCTCCTCGTGGTTGCCGCCGTCTTCGCGCTGTACCTGCTCGGCTGGACGCTGCACACCGCCGAGATCGCGCTCACGCTCGTCCTGCCCGCGTGGGCGGCGTCGCTCATCATCGTCGGCGTCCTCCTCCTGATCGTCCTGATCCTGGCCCTGCTCGGCGCCCGCTCCCTCAAGAGCGCGCAGGCGCACCGCCCGGATCCGGCCGCGTCGGTCGCCGCCACCAAGGAAGCCATCGAGAAGGGACTGGGCAAGTGAGCACCAACCTCGATCCGCGCAACGTGACGGTCGGCGAGTCCGCCCACGCATCCACCGAGCCGCGCACGGAAGAGCAGATCACGGCCGACCTCGAGCGGCAGCGCGCCGAACTGGCCGCCACGATCGACCAGCTGTACGCGCGCGTCCAGCCCGCCGCCCTCGCCCAGGAGGCGAAGGACGAGGCCAGCGCCCGTTTCGCTTCCTTCAAGGAGTCCGCGTCGCTGACCCTGCAGGACGCGGCCGGCGGCAACGCCGAGGCCCTGAAGAAGGTCGGCATCGTCGCCCTGTCCGCGATCAGCACCATCGGCGTGATCGTCCTGCTGGCGACCCGCTCGTCGCGTCGTTCGCGTCGCGAGGCCCGCCGCGCAGCCCGCGAAGCCGCCGCGCACACGCTCGCTGCCCTCAAGTCCGACGTGACCGAGGCGCTGTAAGCACCAACTGACGCGAACCGGCGTAACTCCGGCCACACCGGCCGAGGGTTGCGCCGGTTACATTTCCCCAATTTCGTGCGCTTTCGCGCGCCGGGCACCGCTCAGCTGAGCGCGCAAAACACGATCCAAGGTGAGGTCAAGGCCCGTCATTAGCTATGATGGTCCCACGAAACATTTTGAACACCCAGGGAACCGCTTCACGCGGACCCGAACGACGCGGAGGGGGTCGACGCCATGGGGCGCGGCCGTCAAAAGG
>ERZ773050.596-NODE-596-length-20626-cov-13.087307_pt1 | contig 20626 bp, 15 predicted proteins | sample MGYA00580632_ERZ773050 | MGnify/ENA primary metagenome ERZ773050 (study PRJEB29015, sample SAMEA2738123) | human oral metagenome | biome: human oral; feature: human-associated habitat; material: saliva | place: China | collected 2166 ... | reverse complement strand
GTAGCCTCACGAAATATACTACTGCCCAACCACATGGAAACTGCAACTTTGTCCAGTTTTGTTGCAGAGTCGTTAAGGAGCAGCAATGGCACCGGCACGCAAGGGTCGACAACAGCGAGCGAGGACTCCTCGCTTACGTCCCCAACCCGGTGCCACCCGATCCCTGATGCGCGGGCGAGCCCCGGCCTCGTCCCCCGCCCTCTCGGAGGAAACCCTCAGCCCACAGCCCTCCCCCATCGTCCGCCAAATCCCCGGAGGACCCAGCGGCCCCCACCCCCAGATCCCCACCTCCCGCATGCAGCGAGTGCGCGCCTGGCTCTCACGCCAAGCACGCTACTCGCCCGCACGCCTCGCACTGGGCACCTTCGCACTCATCATCGGCGTCGTCACCGCGCTCCTGATGCTCCCCATCTCCTCCTCATCGGACACGTCCGCCCCCTTCGTCGACGTACTCTTCACCGCCGTATCCGCCGTGTGCGTCACCGGCCTCACCACCGTCGACACCGCGACCTACTGGTCCCCCTTCGGCCAAGCCGTCATCGCCGCCGGCATCGTCGTCGGCGGCCTGGGCGTCATGACCCTCGCATCAATCCTCGGATTCGCGGTGTCACGCCACCTCGGCCTCACCCAGCGCATGCTCGCCACCCAAGAAGCGGGAACCGGCGCCATGGGACAGATCTCGACGCTTCTCAAAGCCGTCATCGCCACGTCGCTCAGCATGCAGGCCCTCCTCGCCGCCATGTTCCTCCCCCGCTTCCTCGCCATGGGATTCGACCCCGTGCGCGCCATCTGGGATGCCGTCTTCATGGCGATCTCCGTGTTCAACAACGCCGGCTTCGTCATCCTCCCCGATGGCCTGGCGCCCCACGTCACCGACTGGTGGATGCTCATCCCCATCATCCTGGGCACAACCGTGGGCGCCATCGGCTTCCCCGTCATCATGGACGTCGCCAAAAACCTGCGTACTCCGCGCCGCTGGCGCCTCCACACCAAGCTGACACTGTCGACCTACCTGATTTTGGCGTTCGTCGGCGCCCTCGCAATGGCTCTCACCGAGTGGCACAACCCGACGACGCTCGGCGCAATCGACACGCCGTCGAAGATCCTCAACGCCATGCTCGCCGGCGTGAACTCCCGATCATCAGGGCTGTCCGCCCTCGACGTGGGCGCCATGCACTCGCAAACCCACTTCGTCCAGGACATCCTCATGATGATCGGCGGCGGCTCAGCATCCACCGCGGGCGGCGTCAAAGTCACGACCTTCGCTGTCCTCGTGCTCGCCGTCATCGCGGAAGCGCGAGGCGACCGCGACATTGAAACCTTCGGCCGGCGCATCCCCACCTCCACGATCCGCCTGTCGGTTGCCGTGTCCCTGCTGGGCCTGGCGCTCGTCGCAATCTCCGTCGTGCTCCTCCTGTCGATGACGGAGTACACGCTCGATATCATCCTCCTCGAGACCGTGTCAGCATTCGCGACCGTCGGCCTGTCCACCGGCATCACCCCAATCCTGCCTGTGGGTGCCAAATACGTGCTGATTGTCCTCATGTTCGCGGGCCGCACCGGCTCCATGACCGTGGCCGCGGCCCTGGCCCTGCGCCAGCGCTCCCGCGTCATCCGCATGCCCGAAGAGCAGCCCATCATCGGCTAATTGCTGGTGGTTGGCACCGTCGCGGCGCGCGGGCGGGTGGCCTGATAACGCCAGAGCGCGAAAAATTCGCCTAGCAACATCCTCACCTTGGCCAAACCGCGAAATAATACGCCCAGCGCGCCCCTCCAACCATTCCCGCGCGAAAAAGTTCGCCCAGCAGCAGCCCTTACAACGCGCTCGCCCGGGGCGCGAGTCAGCACGCGGGACAAAACTCTCCCAACAACCCCCACCTCAAGGCCTAACCGGTACAAAACTCTCCCTGCACGCCCAAAATCAACGAAAACTGGCCATTTCTCGCGAGCAGGGAGAATCTTTTCCCGTTCCCAACGCCGCACCACCGAGCAGGGAGAGTTTTCTCCCGCAACAACACCGCCTTGGTGTCTATTTCAACGCAGCTGACAGGCTGGTCCCCACTTTCACCCGAGCACCAGACCAATGCACCCCTCAGCTGGGCATTGTGCGGGTTATTGGCTGCTCATCATGATGTAGCTCCCAAAAGCGCAGGGACTGGTCGGAGGTTAGCCGACTGGACATTGCCCCGGCACCCACAGGCCAGTTCCCAGCAACCCACTACCAGAACAAACGTGTCCGACGTAAGGCACCGTCATCCACAGGCTAGTTTCCAGCAGAAGTTATCCACAGGCACTTGCGCAGAGCTTGAACGCCAGGACCAATCGGCACACAGTTAAATCCAGGTACCAAAAGTAAAGACAAGTACCAAATCATGCATCCAAGTACCAACAGCGAGGCACACCTCGCAGTAACGAAGGAGTTGCAATGTTGCGAGAACACGTGGAATCCATACGATCGTCCCTGGTAGTTGCGGACTCCCACGCAGCTAGCATGCGTATTCATCGACGCATTCAAAACGGGACACTGCGTCGTCTACTCTCGGGCGTCTACATTCCGACAGCTCTGTTGGACAGACATGGTTCATCCGAGTGCAGGGACATAGTTTTTATTGCACGTGTATGCGCCCTGAGTCTTCGTTACCCCGACTACGTGATGAGTGGTGTCGTCGCCGCGTACCTCCTTGGTCTTCCGTGCGAGGCTCGCATTGGGCAACTCACGCTGTATGCGCCGTCGCGAAAGTGCCCAACCTTCGTGCATTTCCCAGAAGTCGTCATTGATGACAGCATCCGCATCCCCTCCGTATGTGTTCGTACGTGCCGCCCGGGCCGTCCTGTGTCTTCCATCGAGTACATCGGTTTTCGCATGGCGTCCCCGGCCCGTGTTCTCATTGATTGCGCGCGCACGCTGGACGACAAGCACGCTTTTCCCATCGCTTGCGCGGCTTTAGCAAGGGTGTGTCAGTTTGATCGTTTCCGTCAGGATGCGTCGCGGCCGCGGCAGGAGGAAGCGCGGAGGGATTTCCACGAGGCTTTGGATGCCACTCCCCGCAACGCCAGAGGGCGCGGGCACGCCCGTTGGATCATCGACCATGCCGATGCTGGTTGCGAGTCTCCCGGCGAGGCCTTGGTTCTCCTTGCGCTGCTGCGGGCGGGGATCGCCGGGTTGACAACGCAGGAAGAAGTCCACATTGACGGCCGCACGTACTTCATTGATATTGCGTTGCCTGCACTGAAGATCGCGATCGAATTTGATGGCCGTATCAAGTACGGGGAGACCGTCAGCCAGGTACATGACTCAATCGAGGCCGAGCAGCGTCGCCAGAGAGACCTCGAGCGCGCGGGCTGGAAGGTGATTCGGGCTCGGTGGTCGGATCTGAAGCTCATTGACGAGGTCGTCGCCCAGGTTATGGTCGCCATCCGTTCCCGGTCCGCCCGCTAAATAACGAGGCAGTACGAGAACGTGACCCCATTTCCCGAGCGTTTCACGCGCGTTTCACGCAATTAAGCAGAGCAGCCGTCTCGCACACGACACTCACATTTCCGCATCTACGGTGGGGATTCGCGCCCCGAACAGGCGTTAGGTTCACGACGCGCCACGCCCGCGCCTCGTACACATCGGGCATACCAGCGACGCGCGGCCGCAGCGTTCGCGGCACGCGCGCCCGCAGGGAAGAATGGAGGGTATGGCAGATGAACGCGAGTCAAAGGAACTGCAGTCGGGAACGCTGGTCATCGGGCTGGGCCGTTTTGGCTCTGCGGTCGCGGTGACGCAGGACCAGTTGGGCTATGAGATCCTGGCGGTTGAAAAGAATCCCGCTCGTGTGCAGGCGTTCGCGGGGCGCTTCCCTCTTGTCGAGGCCGATGCAACCTCCAAGGACGCTCTCGAACAGCTGGGCGCACGCGAGTTCCGCAGCGCTGTTGTCGGTGTGGGTTCGTCGCTGGAAGCGGCGGTGTTGATCACGGCGAACCTGGTCGACATGGGTATTTCGTCGATCTGGGTGAAGGCGACATCCTCGCAGCATGGCCGTATCCTGCGCCGCGTGGGGGCGCATCATGTTGTCTACCCGGATTTGGATGCTGGTAAGCGCACGGCGCACTTGGTGGGTGGCCGCATGGTTGACTACATCGAGATGGAGAAGGATGGTTTCTCGATCATGAAGTTGCACCCGCCACAGGAGGTGCGCGGTTTCACGCTGGAGGAGCTGGATTTGCGTGGCCGTTATGGCGTGAATGTGCTGGCTATTCGTCGTCCGAAGCAGCGTTTTGAGTACGCGGATGCGTCCACGCGTATTAATGCCGACGACGAGATCATCGTGTCGGGCGACTCGCATCTGCTGGAGTACTTCGCCAACCGCCCCTGAGTCAAGGGACGAACGGTGCCCCCGCACAGAGTATGTGTGGGGGCACCGTTGTATGCCCAGTGGACGAGGCCGGGGCGGGGCCGAGCGAGAGCACTCAGCCCCGGTTCCCGAGAGATCGCCTTATCTCCACTTGAACCTGCCCTTCGGACGCTTGAAGCCGGGCTTGCCACCGCCGGAACCAGGCAAGCTGCCTGTCTTGGGCTTGGTAGGCTTACCGCCGTGGTTGGGCTTGCTACCGCCGGAACCAGACGAGCCACCTGTCTTGGGCTTGGTAGGCTTACCACCCTTGCCGGACTTGTTCCCCTTGTCGGACTGGCTACCCGAGCTACCGGTAGTACCACCCGAATGGTCGTTCTTGCCCTTATTGTCCTTGTTGGGTTTCTTGCCCTTGCCGCCCTTCGAGTGGTCATCATCGTGGTCGTCGGTGTGACCGGAGCGACCACCATTGATCGTAACGGGAGTCTCGACATTGATATTTGTCGTCGACTGGTCGTTGTTGATGGTGCCGTTATTATCTCCACCGACAGCGACGCCGCCGTTGCCTGCGGCAACGTTGGTGCCACCGGTTTGGCCATTGGCGGTCACACTGCCGTTACCACTCAGGGGCGACGAGAGGTCCTGAGCAGCGGCGTTGGAGCCACAGCAACCACCGGTGGGCATGGAGCAGTTTGCGCCGATGACCTTCACCTGATTAGTGAGTCCGGTCTGGATCGAGGCGAAGCTGTCGAAGACGGCCTTGATGGACGTGAGCAACTGGACGAGCATCTGACCGATCTGCCCGATAGTGGTAACCCACGTAACCACTTTCGCGCTGACCTCGACGCTCTTTGCGGGCGCTGCCGCACCGAAGGTAACGCATGACCAGAACACACTACTGACACAGGTCGCAACGACATCGGCGATAGCGTCACGAACCAGATCATGAATCGCATCCACAATGTTGGCCGCGTCCGTCAGTGCACCACAAAATGCGGATGCGTTCTCACCAACTGCGCGCATCGCTTCAGAAACAGTCTGCTGCCTGTAAAGGTAGGCATCCACTGCCTGTCCGGTCATGTTGGACATTGCGCTACTCGAGGTGGAATCAATGTCGTCGGCGATGGACGCCAGCGATTCGGCAATCGACTGCCAGCTGGCGCTCATACCGAAGACCTCTGCGGAATCACCCGTGAAGTCGTTGAGCAAATCCTTCAGGGGATCGACATGCTCAAGGATGAAGCCGACAGCCATCTGCGAGAAGAAATCGACTGGATCAGCCTCCAGTTGGAGCATTCCGGAGCGAGCGGACTGAATCGCCGTGATGATACCGCCGAAGTCACCGTTCGAAACGGCAACAGCGCTGCGGTAGATATCATCGATAACCCCTAGGCCCTCTGTCGGCGTCGAGTTACTCAGGCTCTGTGTATGGACTGGTGCTTGGGCGGTCACTTCTTCACTCCTTCAAACACGAAGCGACGCAGGGTGCGCTCTTCGTCCTGACGCTGACGGTAGAGGAACTTCTCGATGTCCTGATCACCGTTGTTGTCCTGCCGCTCGAAGAGCTTGCGGACGTCATCCGAGGATGCGTCTGCATGAGCCTTCGTGAACTCATCAATGCGTTGACTCTGGGTCTTCTGCTGTTCCTCGACAAAGCTGCGGTAACTCGCCTGCTGCTCCGTGCGCTGCTTCGACATGAAGGTGTCGAAGTCGCGACTGCTCACCTGCGGGTTCTCCTTGATGAACTGGCGGATCTGAGACTCTTCCGCCGTACGCTGCTCGGACAGGAAGGTGGTCATCGAATCCTGCTGCTGCTGCTGGTTCGATTCGATGAGATCACGGATGGGCGAGAGATCTTCGCCGGGGTGCGCCTCGGCGTAGCGCAAGAGGGCCTCGTCCTGGTCGGCCTTTTGGCGCTCGTAGAACGTTGCCAGATCTGCATTTTCATCGTTGCGCTGCTGCTCGAGGAACGCGCGCAGCTGATCGTCGTCAACGCAGATCTTGTCGTGGCCACCCAGGAGGCTGGCGAAGTCGTTCCCACCACCGGGAGCATCCTTGCCGTCAGAACCGTCTTTACCGTCCTGACCATCCTTTCCGTCCTGGCCGTCCTTACTATCCTTGCCAGAACCGTCCTTGCCGTCCTTACCGTCAGAACCGTCAGAACCGTCGGAACCGTCCTTGCCGTCCTTACCGGCGTCGCCGTCCTTACCGTCAGAACCGTCGGAACCGTCGGAACCGTCCTTACCGGCGTCGCCCTTCTCGCCCTTGTCGCCCTTCTCTCCGGCGTCGCCCTTCTCGCCCTTGTCGCCCTTCTCTCCGGCGTCGCCCTTCTCACCAGGCTTGTCGTCGTCGTTGGGCTCGGTCGCCGGAGGAGTCTTATGCTTGTCGTCGTCCTGATGCTTGTCGTCGTCTTTAGACTTGTCGTCGTCTTGGTCTACGACGCCCGGGGGCTCCGGAATAGGCTTCGGCTCATCCGGCCCAACCGGATCGGGACCACTGGGACCACTACCGGGACCACTGGGACCAGCACCGGGACCACTGGGACCAGCACCGGGACCACTGGGCCCCGTGCCGGGGCCAGTGCCAGGGCCGGGAGTGGGTTCAGGATTATCCGGATTCGGCAGATCGTCCTTCGCCTTGTTCTCTGCGGCGTCCAGTTCGGCGGCCCACTGCAGGAGGCAGACAACCAGACGACGCTCGGCTTCACCGAGGTCGTTGATCATTTCGCTCAGGTTGTCAATCTGATTGTTGACTGGGTCAGCAAAAAAGGAACAGAGCACGCCAAACGCGCCGCCGCTCACCTGCCCTTTCGTAGCGCTCGCGACCGACGAACACTGGTCGGCGGTGTCGGCGAGGCCACCGATCTCGGTGGAGTGGGAGCGGATGAGTTCGGTATCTACTTTGAGATCAGGACTGGCCATCGTTGATCAGCGCCCCAGCGAACCGAGGGTATCGTCGAGGTTATCGAGATAGTCACGCATAAGGCCGACCTTGTCGCCGTAGCATGCAGTCGCCTGCTGACGAACGAACTCACGCATGTTGGTACCGGCATCAGCGTAGGCTTCCATGATGGCCTGCTCGAGGTCGTGAGCAGAGCCTTCGAGAGCCTCCTCATCGATTTCGATCTTCACCATACGACCGTCGGAGTTAACTTCGATCTCGACCTCGTCGCGCGAATCGTGGCCCGTGATGCGAGCCTTCTTCAGGGCCTCAACAAAGTCGCGAGCACCCTGAGCCTGACGCTGAGCCTCGTCGATTCGTTCCTGGAGAATTCGCATTGCATCTTCGGGGGTATTCCCCATCATCTCTACCATACGGTTATCCTAACTGACTTCCGCGGTGCCGGTACACCACTTCATTTGACGAGATGCCTCTGGGGTTCCACACCCCCCAGAAGCAACATATGCGTTCAGTATTGAAGCATATGCGTTACGAGCTACATGCGCTAGCTACTCTGCGTGATACAGCGGGCTCGTGCCCAGGTGAGCCGGGTAACCGGAGGCACCCGAATTCACCACTCGTTCATCGACTCCTCGATATACGTATGAGCCATCATTGAAAATCGCGCTCGGATCGACCAGTCCGTGATAGTACTCTCTAATGTCCGCATAAGTCAGCTTAGAGTCTCCTCCCTTCTCTAGAAAGGGATTCATGTCCGGGTACTGGCTCGGGTCGGAGGACAGCAGTGCAACCGGGTCGATCTCACCGAAACCAGTCCGTTCATTCCACTGGCCGCCCGCCCCTCGAGCGGTAGCAACCATCGCCTGCAAGACTTGATCAGCCGATACGTCATCCGAGCTAAACCTGGACCACGCCAATGCCAACATTCCGGCAACCATGGGAGCGGCGAACGACGTGCCGCGCATCGCATCGACTCTGTTTTCGCTGGCCCGGCGTACCCGTATTTCGCCAACAGCAGCAATCGACACTCCGTCTCCATAGTTCGAGTAATCCGCGTAGCTGCCATCACGCTCAAGCGCCGCAACACCAACGACTCCTCCCCACTGGACGAGCGATCGATCCTGATTACGCGTGCTCTCGTTGCCCATCGACACAATGACCGGAACCTCTTCAACGACGGCACGCGACACTGCCCACTTGAGCGATTCACGATCCCGCGAAAAGATGTTTGAGGAGATCACGATGATGCCCGCGCCGTCATTCAGCGCCTCTTCGATCAGCCCTGAGTGATCTCCTAGAACCGATGCACGACTTCCTAGCGCACAATCTGAACCCGCATCGCTGCTGTTCGGAACACTCACATAGTTGTATATGGTCGCCCCCGGCGCGATACCAAAGTCCGGTGCAACGAGAAGCTGGGCTATGGACGTCGCATGATCATCATTCGACGAATCACTCTGGACCGTACACGGCGTCATGTCTTCAATACTCGCACCCTGCAGCTCGGGAATGGACGTGTCGATGCGCCCGTCGATGACCGCGATAATCACGCCCTCACCCGTGTACCCCTGGGCGCGCAGCGCGTCCAGGTTGTAGCGCGAGTAGTACGCCTCATCCGCCGCTGTCACCTTGCGATCCACCGCCTCCGCGGGGGCAGTGGGAGCGACGGGCGAGAGCACGGCCGTCAGGGCCAGCGCGCACGCCGACACCATCACGCCCAGGGCACGCAGGCCTCGCGACCAATGGAAAGAAAGGCTCATATTTTCTCCTCTGTTGTCACTTCACTGACGTTGCCACCGCTGGGGCACTATTGCTGGGCGTGATAGCGCGGGCTCGTGCCCAGATGGGCTGGGAATCCGTAGGCGCCTGAGTCCACTACCCTTTCGTCGATTCCTCGATAGACGTACTCGTTATCGTTGTAAATGTCTTCGGGATCCACGAGGCCATCGGCATAATCATCGATGTCGTCGGAAGTCAGCACGGGATCGTTACCCTTGTCCTCGAAAGGGTTCTCGTCCGGGTACTGAGTCGGGTCAGAGGCGAGGAAGGCCACCGGGTCGATCTCCCCGAAACCGGTCCGATCGTTCCACCGACCACCCGAACCGCGAGCGGTAGCGGCCAGTGCCTGCAGAATCTGCTCCGACGGCACGTCACTGTCAAAGCCGTCCCATGCCAGAGCCAGGACGCCTGCAATCAGCGGCGTCGCAAACGAGGTTCCTTCGACCGTCTTCAGCTGATTGGTGCTGGCCTTACGTGCGTAGAACTCACCGACGGCGGCGATGGAGACTCCGTCGCCCCAGTTCGAGTAGTCCGCGTATGTTCCGTCAGTTGTGAGCGCAGCGGAGCCAATCACACCGGCGAAGCGCCCCATAGTATTGGACGCGTTGTACTCGCCGTGGTTACCCATTGATACAACAACGGGAACGCCTGCTGCTACCGCGCGGGAAACGGCCCATCGCAGAGATTCCTCGTCGGCCTCGCTGTAGGAGGAGGTGACAACGATGACGTTGACCCCGTCGTTGAGCGCCTGCTCGATGAGACTCGGTTTGCGCGCGAGGGCAGCCGAATTCGATCCGAGGGCGCAGTCTGAATCCACGTCCCCCCAATCGTCCGCGTACGCGTAGTTGTAGATCGTCGCGCCGGGAGCGACCCCGAAGTCGGGCGCGACCAGGATCTGGGCGACTTCGGTCGCATGATCGTCAGATTCCGCGTCATTGGTGACCTTGCAGGGAGTCTTGTCCTGGATGTCTGCGCCCCGCAGTTCGGGGATTGAGGCGTCGATATGACTATCAATGACCGCAATGATGACGCCGTCGCCGCGATACCCGCGTGCGTGCAGGTCAGCCAGTGAATAGCGGGAATAGTAGGCCTCGTCGGATGCCTGCACCTTGCGCGAGTCAGCGTGCGCGGCCGGTGCAGGAGCCACCAGCGTGCCCACCGCGAGAAGGCAGGCCGACACCGTCACGCACAGGGCGCGCAGGCCCCGGACGCGATTGACCAATGGTGTCATTATTGTCGTTCCTCTCGGTGAATCGGGTGGGTGTCAACGACCTGCGCCGTGTCAGCGGACGGCAGGGCGCGCGAGACGCGACGGCGCAGTGACCAGAGCTACGACACCAGCGCCCCTGCGGCGCCTCGCCTCACGACGGGTCTTCGTCTGGCTCTTCGACAACGGCGGGTCTGCCGCGCAGGTGCGACAGGATCACGAGGCCGGCGATCATGGCAACGCCGAGCACGGCGATCGCGGAGACGATGTAGGCACGGACCGTCAGGTTGTTGTCCCGTTGCGTCAGGTTCGGCGAGGCGACGGCGGGGCGGGCGGGGGCGGGGTGCTCAGCCGCGTTGGGGTGCGCTGGCCCGTATCTCGTGCCGATGTCGGTGAAGGTCAGCGCGTCAAAGGGGGCGACGATCCCCCACCCGAGCCCATCGGTGCGTTGGTCGGCGGTGCCGCGTACGGCTGTCACCTCCAGGCGGTACTTCCACATCTCGGGTCCCTCGTCCGGGTACGCCGACGCGATGAGCGCCGCGAAACCTGCGGCGTAGGCGGTCGCATAGGAGGAGGAGGGCAGCGGCTGGTCGCCCTCGTATCCGCCGACGAGGCAGTCGGCCTGGTTGAACCATGTCGTGAGGATGGCGCCGGCTGGAACAGCGATCCCGACGTGCGAACCGTGCACCTGCTGGTCGGAGGCTGACCCGTCGGCACTCGAGGCCGTCACGCCGAGGACGCTCTCGTAGGCGGCCGGATACACGACCTTTTTTTGGTCCTGCCCTTGATACACGTTGCCGGTCGAGGCCACGACGAGGGCACGGCCGCGCACGGATTGGATTGCCGCTTCGAGGTTCGCGTCGCCCTCGGCCGCCGACTGGGCGACGACGATAATTTGCGCGCCATGGTCGGCAGCCCACTGGATGCCTCTGCCGACCTTGGACATGAAGGTCTCTTCGCCTTCCTTCGTCGAAGTACCCTGCTCGAGGCCAGTGTCCACGCGGACGGGAAGAATCGTCGCCTCGGGGGCGACGCCGATGAGGCCAGAGTTCTTTGACTCGGGCAGTTCGCGGGCAGCAATCGCGCCGGCGATCGCGGTCCCATGCTCGCCGACGTCGACGCGCCCGTCGGTGTTTTCGCCACTCAGATCCACGCCGGGGAGCACCACGGGGCCGTCGGAGGACTGAAAGTGTTCATTGCCTGCGGCCACACCCGAGTCGACGATGGCGACAGTCACGCCCTTGCCGCGGGAGATCTCCCACGCGCGCCGCACGCCCACGGCATCGAAGATGTCGGGCTGGTTCTTAATGTACGACGGCGAGTTCTCGGAACATTTCCCGTCCCCTGAGTCGGCCGGGGTGGTCGGCGTCGGGGAGGGAGATGCGGTCGGGGTGGGGCGCACACTCGGCGTCGGCACCGGGTCCGCGTGCGCGGGGGCCGGGCCAAACGCGCCCCCAGCCCCGGCCTCGTCCGAGGGGGTGAGGGGGGCGACGAGGGCGGCGAGCGTCAGGCCGGCGATCAGGGATGCCCCGACGAGGCCTCGGCCCAGCGCTCGGGATCTGGCACGTATGCGGCTCACGACAGCCCCGCTGAGGTAGCAGCCGCCTGAGGCGTCAACTCCGATCCGGGGGGAATGATATTGCCCCACGCCTGCGGGATCATCGCAACGTCATCCGATGTCCACCCGAGGGCCTTGAGCGAGATGGCGGGAGCATCGCCAAGCGAATGTCGGTACCCCATATCCGAAATGAAAACGTAGGCACCAGCATCGCCACCGCCCGCCGTCAGCGCCGCGACGACCCCGGAACCGCCGACCACCGTGACCGTGCGCGACGTCGTCGGACCACCCGTCGCAGAGACCGATTCGGCGTCGTAGGAGGCCTGGATGGCGCGCTGTTCCTTCATTGTGTACAGCCCAAATTGTGGAACAGTCTTGTCCTTCGTGTCCATCTTGGTGCACAGGACGGTGCGGCTGGACGCGTCAAGCTTGTCGTCCTTCCACTCCGGGTTCGCGAAGTCCTCGACGGTGGGCCAGTCCTCGCCGATGAAGTCGGCCTGCACGGGTGCGACGTCCTTGAACATTTCCGTCGGATACTGCTCGACCTTCGGTGCGTCCTGGTAGAGCTTGGCCGCAGTCGAATTGAAGACGGCCAAATCGGAGTCGTTGATGACCAGATAGGAGTTGAGGACCTCGCCATTGGAATTGATCTGTTCAACGACCGTGCCGATCGTCAGGTTCTCATTCTTGAGTGGGCCCGGCAGATTCCTCGCGGGCTCGCCAGCGTTGGGGATGTCGCTGTAGCTCCACGGCTTCAGACGCGTGCCGGAGGGGAAGAGGTCGAGCCACTCGGGTTCGACGATGATCGGGTACGCCGTCCTGTTCTGGAAGGACAGGACCCAGTCGCCCAGGCGGCTCACGGAGGCGTCAATAAGGTACTTCTTGTGGGTCTTCGCATCGATGAAGTACTTGTCCTCGCTGCCCACCGCCTGCACGAGGGCCGCGGTGGCGGGCTGAAGCGGGAAGTTATCCGCCGGCAGGTCCTGGGCGATCCACGTGTGGTAACTGGTCGGCAGGTCGCAGGAGAGCCACGTCGAGGCCAGGTCTGCGGATGCAGGCACGTCGTCTGGGACGCCGGGCAGGCCGATCTGGGCGCCGCGCGGGGTGTCTTTGAGGGAGGAGGCACTGGCGCTGACGATCGTCAGGCCGGAGTCTCCCGCGAGAAGCTTCGCGGTCGTCACGTTGCTGATCGGGTGTAGCACGCCGTTCACTGACAGGTAGCGCGCGCCCGTGTCCTTGACGTCGACCAGCTTGTAGTTAGCGTCCGTCAGGTCTGGCTTCGCTGCGAAGCTCCGCAGGGCGATGCCGATGACGCACACAATGATGGCGACGACGGCGCCGAAGATGAGAGGCCGCACCGGGGAGGGAGTGTCGACCTCGCGGCCGCCAGGGGTACCCGACGTAAAGGCCGTGATCAGGCGGTTTCGGTTGAAGCGTTGGGCTTCGAGGATATCTTTACTGGTCGGCATAGCTCAGCCCCACATGTAGACGGCCAGGGGAATCAGGGCAAACAGCGACAGCACCGAGATAGTGTCGGCGAGTCGCGTCAGGTACGGACGCGCACGAGGCCCGACGACATTCGTGATGACGAGCACGAGGGCCGCCGCAATTGCTGTGAGGGCCACCCACGCGAGCATCGTTGGTTCCGCGCGGGTGGCGAGGTTCGCGGTGATCAGGATCGTCACCAGACCCGTGAGAACACCGAGGAGGACCTCCACGCGCGCGCGAATCGAGCGGGTTTGGAGGATCAGGGAGATCGATCCGAGGAAGACCAGGATCATCGGGAGGAGCACTGAACGGGTGCCGGGCGCACTCATCAACGAGACCGCGAGGAAAATCGCTGCCAACGCCCCGCCCGCGCGCAAGGCGACGACGAAGACGAAGGAAGTGCCGACCTGGTCGGTGATCGTTTGGGCGGGAATCTGCTCGGTCGTGTTCGCGTCGAGGATACGCACGGGAATGTGTGCCAGGGCAATCCACGGCGTGATCTGGAGGAGGACGACAACGAAAGCGAAGAGGGCAGCGGAGACGCCGACCTGTGAGAGGGAACCGAGAGAGACCAGGAGACCCGTCGTCGCTATCACGGTACCGAGGACGAGGGGCGCCACGATCGAGATGCGGTAACGCTTGGGCAGTGTGAGGACCGCGAGCGAGCCGACGAGGAGGCCGACACCGATCCAGATCCACCCGGCGGTGTCCCACTGGCTCTGCGTGAGACGAAGCGCGGATGCGCAGGTCAGAAGGGGCACTGTGTGCGCCAGCGCGATGCCGCTGGGCCGGGGGCTCTGACGCGTGACGACAGCCGACGTGCCGGTGACGAGGAGGGCGGCGATGATGCCGATGACGCCATAGACACGGTTGAGCAGCGTGATGCGCTGGGGGTCCAAGGATGCCAGGGCATCCGGGGGCGTGGTCGCCAGGAGGAGGGCGGCAACGAAAATGAGGGCAGCGGCAGACAGCGCAGCAAGAATGTGCGCATCCTCACGTGTCCAAGGGGTGGACACTCGTTCGACGATTTGACCGACCGCTTCAGTGAGGTCGTCGTAGACCATGTCGGCAGCGCCTTCACCAAGAGGCTCGAGCGTGAGGGCGGCTCCCGCACGCACACCCTGAGCGGACAGCGACTTCGACTGGTCCAGCAGACGACCTGACGCGGTCCTCACCGAGAAGCCATCATTTGTCGGCTGATCAGTGAAAGCACCAACGGTTTCAACCATTCCGGGCAACAGCTCCACGAGAGGGATCGACTGCGGAATCGTCACGTCACTACGATCAACGCCGTAGGTAATTGTGAGCGGAATCAGCGCCACTCCTCGAGATGTTTTCGTTGCCATATGGTCCTCCCGTTTGCCGCGTGATGGGGATTCTAACTACACGACACAACCCTGTAAGTCTAGATTCTCGGTCAGCTTTTGTCATGATTTTTCCGTAACATCAAAAATAATCATGAAAACATGGTTAGTATTCATATGTCCCCATGCTCTCACGCATCCCCGCGAGAGAGTCCACTCATACAAATGGAGGTTCACATGGCAGACCAGAGGGCCGCAGAAGGCGCCCTGAAGCAGGGCTTCTCGGCAGTTGAGTCCACCAAGGCCGACATCGACAGCCACCTCAAGCGCCTCGAGGGCGACCTGTCGACCATCGGCAGCTCTTGGCAGGGCGCCGCATCGGCGCAGTTCACGGTGCTGATGGCTCAGTGGCAGGAAAACGCCGCCAAGGTTAACCAGGCCCTTCAGGACCTCGCAGATAACCTGCGCGCCACTGATTCGTCGATGGAAGCCAACGAGTCGGAGACCGAGAACTCGTTCTCCAACCTGCTCGGCGGACTGTGAGAGATTAGGTAGATTAGGAGACTGATATGGATTTCCAGGTAAACTACGCCGCGCTTGACGCTGCCGCCGCTGACATCAACACGGGTGCCGCCAACCTTGAGGCCGCCCTCGACGAGCTCGAGCAGATCCTGAACCAGCTGCGTTCCTCGTGGGAAGGCCAGACCCAGGAAGCCTACGACGAGGCTCAGCGTCGTTGGAACCAGGGCCTCGAGGGCCTGAAGGACGTTCTGCGTCGCACCTCCAGCGCTGTCGACGCCGCTCGCTCCAACTACCAGACGACGGACCAGTCCAACGCTGCCCGCTTCTGAGAGCATGAGCGCCTAGCGCTCCGGGAAGGGCCGCCCCACATGGGGCGGCCCTTTTCTGTTTCGTGCGCATTGTGTCGCGCACGCATTGTTTCGTGCGCCCGTCTTGCCGGGCCCGCGCCTACTCGCATCTGGCATTCGGTGCGCGCACTGCGCGGATGCTCGACCGCTGGATCAACGTCGCTCGAGCCCGGCGTAATTTTCCGTCCGGTTGAATTGACTATGTGGCAGGCAGCAGAAAACCGCCCCTTCCTTCGAAGGGGACAGCGGCGGGAGGCACCCGACTGAACAAACTCCAACACTCACGCCCGGGGTCAGAGCCATGTTCAGGGCCCGGGTTCAGAGCCATGTGCAGGGCGCGGGGTCAGAGCCGGGAGCGAGACCAGGACGCGCAATTCGAGTCAGCGCACGCAATCCGCGTCAGCGTGGACGATCGTGGCGCGACGTTCACCCATGAGAATCTCGGTGCCTGCAGGGACCTCAACGGCCTGACCGCCGGTCAACGCGGTGATACGCCCGTCGGGGGTGCGGATCTGCGTGCCGTTCGCGGAGAACGAGTCCTCAATCCACGCCCCACCTGCTGTGGGACCCACGCGCATGTGCGTGCGCGACAGGGACACCGTCGTATCGGGAACGACGACAGCGCGCGACCCTTCGGCGGCTGCAGGTGCCCGCCCCAGGGTCAGCGGCATGTCGATGAGCTCACGCTGGCCCGAGTCGAAAATGAGCCACAGGAGCTGCGCGCGCGGCGGCGTCGCGGGCGCGCCCCACTGGGACTGGCCGGCACCTCCCCACTGCCCCTGGGGGGCGGCGGCGCGCTGGGCAGCCTGCACGTCGCGATGACTCGGCGGCGGTCCAGGCACGCCCGAGGCCGGGGCCTGGTACTGCACCGGAGCAGAGTACGGGGGCTGCTGGGCTGGCACCTGTGCGGGCGTGGGCCGCTGGGGTGCCGGACGATGAGTCTCGGGCGCGCCCTGAGGTGGTGCGAGGAGAGCATCGAACTGCGTGGGCTCGTGAGCGGCGGGCGCGGACGGGAGCGGCGCCGCCGGAACCTGCGCGGCAGCGGGCGCAGCCGTAACCGCGGGCACGCTCGGCGCGGACGGGAGCGGCGCCGCCGGAACCTGCGCGGCAGCGGGCGCAGCCGGAACCGCGGGAACACTCGGCGCCACTGGCGCACTGTAGGGATCGTTCGCTCGCTGACCGGGAGCCGAGTAGTCGGGTACGGACGAAGGAACGGGAGTCAGCGGGGCACTCGGCGCATTCCACTGACCTGCACCTGCCTGCACGCCCTCGAAGCCGCTGGGCGCCTGGCCGGGGCGGGGATCATCCACCGCCTGTCCGGGACCCGCAGCGAGGGCCGCGTGTTTGCGCAGGTCGACGAAACGCGTATGCGTGGGCCCATTGAGCCACGTGCGCCCATCATGGACCATCGCGTACGAGGCCAGCAGACCCACAACCGTCACCTGAAGCAGCGCACTCAAGGCTGTGTAGCCCATGGCCGCTCCCAGCGAAGGAGTCTGGGCGTCATCCTCGTCTCGAATGAGACACACGCGCATGAGGGCCATACCCGGTGTCCGCCCCGACACCCCCAGCATGACGCCGGAGGCAACCACGGCCTCGGCGATGATCAGACCGACCGTCACCGGCGTGAAATAGACGAACCACGTCACCCCCACCAGCGCCCCGAGGACCAGCAGATCGATGACGTACGCGCCGACGAGCCGCGAAGCGGTCGCGCGGGCGAAAGGAGTCTTCGTGGTATCACCCATTACAGGATCGCCCTCCAAACAAACTCGAAGAGACCCGAGGAGAAAACCGCCGCGGGGAGAAGTGTAAAAATACAGAACGACTGCACGAAGTCGAGGATCGTGCCGATCAGTGCGGCATGTCCCTTGGGCTCATACAGCGTCATCCAGGCCACCAGCGCGATGCCCGTCAAAACGAGGACGCACACGGGCAGGACGGGATAGATCTGCGCGCCGAGCGCCCAGGACTTCACCCAGGCGCCAAAGAGGAAGGCGCATCCGATGCCGGCGGCACCAATGCGCGGAAGGACCCTCCCCATCGGCGTGCGGGCACCCCTCGGCGCCGTTAACAGGGTCACCACGGCCGCGATGACGATCACGAAACCGCCGACGCCTCGGCCCATGGCCACCGTTGGCATCACCGTGCGAGCGAGGGGGATACCACCCGCGAGGGTGAACAACGTCGAGGCGGTCAGCAGCAGCGTGTAGCGGGCATCGGTGTGTCCGATCGCCGTCTTCATGCGCCCGCCGGTCACCGGCGTGGGAGGGACCATCATAGGCTGGCGGATACGCGAGGCAATCGTTTGCACCGCCGCCGCATCGATCAGCTGACTGTCGGGCACGCGCAACGCGAAGCGCGGGGCCATGAGGAACAGGAACACACCCAGGGCCAACGCGAGCGGCGCAATATTAATCAGGTGGAAGAACGGGTAGGCGCCAATCGTCACGAGGACGGTCGCCCCGAGCCACGCCATCATGGCACTGAGCGCCGTCGGCGTGTTCGTCAGCGAGAGCACCGCCAGGGACACGACGAAGGCCACCCACACCCCGACAACGGGCGCGAGCGAGAGGGCATGGATACCCGCCATCGACACGAAGCCGATGGCACTGTAACCCGCGAGCGCCGGCATCAGGAGGAGCAGGAGGGACATCGAGCGCAGCCTGCGCGAGGCAAACAGCGGAATGATCGCAACCGCGCAGCACACCAGGGCGCATACTCCGCGCGCCCACGTCGGGATCGACGAGGCCGCGAGCGCCCAGGCGGGTCCGTCCTCCCTGTGGGCGAGCCCACTGAGCGCTGCGTCGCCCATCATGGGCAGCAGGCACAGTGAGGAGACCGCGCCAATGAGGAGGAAGCACAGGCCGACCAGGGCGAGGGTGGGGGAGAGCCACTGATTCTCGTAGCGCTCCGAGGCCTCGTTGAGCTGGCGGGCGGACAGGACCCGGCTGGACAGGGCGATCGTCGACCCGGCGGGCAGGTCGCGGCCGAGGACCGCAGCCCCGTCGAGGGGACGCCCGTCGGCGTAGGAAATACGCACGGACGGCAAGGTGAGGTCGATGGCCAGCATGGCGCACAAACCTGCGACCGTGGTCCCTGTGGGAGCAGCGAAATCGGAGGCCCCATCGGAGTCGATAACGGTCACGGACACCATGGTGGCGCTCATGAAACCTCCGATCTAAGGGAAACAACAGTGCCCAGTGTAATGCACTGAGGCTAACCGCCGGTTAAAACTTGGAAGAGCACTCAGCTACACTGGGGACAGTCGCATCGAACACGTACGCGCGCAGCGCGAGGAGACCTGATGGTTACACGCAAAAAACGGCGGATTGCCGCGGTTCCGGAGCAGCCTTCCGGCAGCTTGGCCCTGCAGATGCCGCCGGAGAAGGCTGAGCCCGCATCGATGGGCAACGTCCTCATGATGGTCGTCCCGATGCTCGGTTCGACGGGTGTCATGATTTTCATGGCGATGCAGAACAACGGTGGCCGGCGTTCCATGCTCATGGGCGGCGGCATGTTGGTCGCTATGCTGGGCATGGTCGGCTTCAACATGTACCGCCAGTTCTCCCAGTACCGTACGCGCGTGAAGACGCAGCGTCGCGAGTACCTGTCCTACCTCGCGGAGACGCGCGAGTCGATCCGCAAGGTCGCGAAGAAGCAGCGCGCCTACTACAACTGGGTCTACCCCGACCCCGACGCCCTGGTGACCCTGGCAGCGAACGGGTCTCGCCTGTGGTCGCGTGAGGGCAACACCTACAACGTGCTCACGTTCCGCTATGGCAGTGGTACGCAGCCCCTGGGCTTGACGTTCGAGCGTCCGCCGATCGATCCAATGACGGAGATGGACGTCGTGTGTCTGTCGGCGATGGAACGCTTCATCGCGGTGCACGATCACACGGACAACGTGGGTAAGTTCCTCTACCTGGGCGATTTTAGCCACATCGAGGTCGTCGGCGAGGGCGAGAGCGCCTATGACGAGATGCGCGCCATCATGATGCACGTGGCGTGCTTTATCGAGCCTTCCAAGCTCAAGATCGCGGTCCTGTGTTCGGCTGATCGTCTGGGCGACTGGGAATGGGTGAAGTGGATGCCACAGGCGCGCTCGGCCAACGTTCGCGACGCCATTGGCCCGGCTCGCATGATTTCCACGGACCCGCGTGAGTTGGTCGAGATGATCGGCCCCGATATCGCGATGCGCGGCGCGTACCGCCCGGGCGAAGAGATGCCTGAGTGGCCCCATCTCCTCCTCGTGTGCGACGGTGCCGAGTTCCCCACCTCCTCACCCTTCGGGTCGATGGCGGGCGTGCGCGGCGTGACGATCATGAGCCGCGCCCGCGAGTGGACGCCGATGAAGTCTCACACTGCCCTGCGCCTCGTCATCCACCCCAGCCCGGATCGCAAGGGTTCGGACGTCGTCGACGTGGTGACCATGGACTCTGTGCCCGAGTCAGCCTTCGCGGATCGGCTCAGCGCCGTGCAGGCCGAGGCCGTGGCTCGTCGCATGACCCCCTTCGCCACCCAGGAGAAGCTGGAGGAGTCGGACACGCCGGTGGGCCGCTCGGACGAGTCGCGCCAGAAGGACCTCATGGAGCTGGTCGGCATCGGCGACATTCGAGACTTCGACCCGGAGAAGCAGTGGGTGCGACGCGAGGGGCGTGCGCGCCTGGCCGCCCCCTTTGCGGTGACGCCCGAGGGCCGACCCGTCGTCCTGGACATTAAGGAATCCGCCCAGCAGGGTATGGGTCCGCACGGCCTGTTGATCGGCGCGACCGGTTCGGGTAAGTCCGAGGTGTTGCGCACCCTCGTTCTCGCGCTGGCTTTGACTCACTCCCCAGAGCAGCTGAACCTGGTGCTCGTCGACTTCAAGGGTGGCGCGACCTTCGCCGGTATGGCGGACCTGCCGCACGTGTCGGCCATGATCTCGAACCTGGAGTCCGAGCTCTCGCTGGTTGACCGTATGCAGGACGCCCTGCAGGGCGAGATGGTGCGCCGCCAGGAGATGCTGCGCCAGGCCGGCAACTACGCGAACGTGTCCGATTACGAGGCGGACCGCCTCGCCGGCAAGCACGAGTATCCGCCGCTGCCGGCCCTGTTCATCGTCCTGGACGAGTTCACGGAAATGCTCATGGCCAAGCCGGAGTTCGGCGAGGTCTTCATCATGATCGGTCGTCTGGGCCGAT
>ERZ773050.594-NODE-594-length-20655-cov-50.420971_pt1 | contig 20655 bp, 18 predicted proteins | sample MGYA00580632_ERZ773050 | MGnify/ENA primary metagenome ERZ773050 (study PRJEB29015, sample SAMEA2738123) | human oral metagenome | biome: human oral; feature: human-associated habitat; material: saliva | place: China | collected 2166 ... | reverse complement strand
GCGCCCGGGCGTGGCTGCACGTCGAGCCCTTCTATTGGGGGATGCGCGTCGTCTACGTTGTTCTCTTCGCGGGTGCTGTCCTTGCGGTGTACATCAACGGGGTCGCCGAAGGCTGGTGGCCCGCCTGGGGCGAACGACCCACCGTCGCAGCCACAACCACGCCACCCATCTACCCCGCGCCCACCGCCTCCGCCACGGCCTCGGGCGAGGCCGCTATGTCGGGCGGCTACCAAATCGGACCCGACGGCATCCTGGTCCGCCCAGCCGAACACGCACCATCCACCTACACCAAACCCGAGCTGCCAGAGGAAGCTAAGGAGAACACCGAACGAGGTGCAGAACTCGCCGCAGAGTACCTCATCGACACACTCACCTACGCCTGGAACACAGGAGACACACAACCATTCGAAGACATCACGCAACCCGGAAATAACTTCCGAGAAACATATCTCAATAACATCCATAAGCTATACAAACACGGCTGGATGTACGACTACAAGGCATCCGTAACAAACATAGTGGCAGTTGAATCGGTCAACGATCAGAACTCAGAGGCCGAACCCAACACCATACTCGTACTATTTGACGTTACGACTAGCAATGGAACATCGTGCATTGATCAGCGGATCATCGTTAACGACAGCGAGTTTACAGTTAGCCTCGGTCTCTTTATGACATGGAAAGACGGGCGCTGGATTGAAACGGGAGGGGACGTGTCTCGAGATGGCCAGAAGTAACCTCATGTTCCTCTATTCAGGCGCGTTGACAGTAACGATACTGTGCGCTGCGCCAAGCGCGGCTTCAGCAGTGAACGATCCGATACCACCTATTGATTCCTGCGGGGGTATGAGCAGCTCGGATATAGGCTTTTGCTCCGGTGCCCATGATGACGCCGTCACAATATCAGCGAATCACCGTCGCAAGCAGCAAACGACTCCAAGTCGGCCGAATGAGGATTCCTCAACTGTGAATTCTCAGCGTTCGCGGGAAACGGCGGAGGGTAGTGCGTCCTCTGATGCTCAGGGGGCTGGTGTGGGGCAGGTGTGTGATGGCATGATGCACATGTATGAGAAGCCGGACGGGACTACGGATGAGATCGCGTGCCTGTACTTCTCTGCTGCTCATCCGGCAGGGTCCAGGCCGACGCTGCCCACCACCCAGGAAATCCTCTACTACGCTGCCACCACCATCCACGCCGACGGAGCTGGCATCAACAAACAACCACCCACTGTGTCCTACACGAACAGGTTTGTGCCCACCATCGTCTCGGTGACGAGCCCGACTCAGACCCACGTCATCAACCTGCTGGGCCGCGACATCACGATCACGCTCACGGCAACGAACTACGAGTACTCCTGGGGCGATGGCACCCCCAACACGGTGACCACCTCCCCGGGCCTGGCGTGGGAGAAGGGCATTGACCCCAACAATGATCCCCGGTTGATTCGCCATTACTACACGCCCCCGCAGGGGTGGCGTTCTGGGTTCGATGGGCCCTACCCGCATGAGAACCGCGAGATCACGCTGACCACGACGTGGAGCGGGACGGCCACGAACCCCTTCACCGGGGAGACCCAGACGATCAACGGCCTGGTCACCACCACCGAAACAACGGGCCAGTTTCCGCTGTCGCACCTGGTCATCAACAACACCGACACCTGGGAAGAAAAACAAGGCCACTAGCCAGGAAACCACGAGAGAGGTTGATAGATCATGATGGTTCCGCCGTTGTCTGAGCGTCCCGTGACCGAGGAAGACGAGGAGCGCTTCCGCCGCGAAACGGCGCCGCGTAAGTACACACTGCGCCGGCGGTGGGCTGACTACCGCGCCGAGGTCAAAGCGCGGCGCCCTAAGGGCGCGCGAGCCCGAGCCCGGGCGTGGCTGCACGTCGAACCCTTCTATTGGGGCATGCGCGTCACCTACGTTGCTCTCTTCGCGGGTGCTGTCCTTGCGGTGTACATCAACGGGGTTGCCAACGGGTGGTGGCCCGCCTGGGGTGAGAAGCCCACCGTGGCTGCCACGACCACGCCACCCATCTACCCCGCGCCCACCCCATCCCCGTCGGCTACCGGCGAGGCGGCCATGTCGGGCGGCTACCAGATCGGCCCAGACGGCGTGCTGGTCCGCCCCGCCGAACACGCCGCATCCACCTACACCAAACCCGAGCTCCCCAACGAAGCCAAGGAGAACACCGAACGGGGCGCAGAACTCGCCGCGGAGTATTATCACGCACTGATGGGATACACCTGGAACACGGGTGACACGTTAGCGCTGTTGGGTGTTTCGGATCCCAACTCGACTTTCGCAACCTCTTACGCCGATGACGTTTCCGAAATCTACTCGAATGGTTGGGCTTATGGGAGTATGTCAGAAATTACTCGCATCGTTCGTGTTGAGCCCATACCTGAGAACGGTGACGATGTGCGTCCAAATACAATCGCAGTCACTTTTCAGATCTCCTCAAAGACTGGGATTGTTTGCCAAGGTCAGAAGATAGTGAAGAGAGATCGAGAGTATCAGTCGCTACTAACGCTGTATATGACATGGGAAGATGATCACTGGATTGAAACTCAAGGAAGCTTGATTGATCATGCTGGCAAATAAGTTAATTCATGCGGGGTTCACTAGCCTCCTATCTCTCTGTATAGTAGTGAATGCGTCTTCTGTCGCTCATGCGCTATCTGACGATGAACCACCGGATCCATATATGCAACGTTCCGATGCGTCCGGACGATCAGTGACTACTTATGCGCAGTCGATCGAACAGCAGTTAGAAAATACGCTTAAGCAAGCTACAGGAACGACGGATCCCCCGTCGACTGTGAATTCTCAGCGTTCGCGGGAAACGGCGGAGGGTAGTGCGTCCTCTGATGCTCAGGGGGCTGGTGTGGGGCAGGTGTGTGATGGCATGATGCACATGTATGAGAAGCCTGACGGGACTACGGATGAGGTCGCTTGTCTGTACTTTTCTGCTGCTCATCCGGCGGGCTCGCGGCCGGTGCTGCCCACCACCCGGGAGATCCTCTACTACGCTGCCACCACCATCCATGCCGACGGAGCTGGCATCAATAAACAACCACCCACTGTGTCCTACACGAACAGGTTTGTGCCCACGATCGTCTCGGTGACGAGCCCGACTCAGACTCACGTCATCAATCTGTTGGGCCGCGACATTACGATCACGCTGACGGCAACGAACTACGAGTACTCCTGGGGTGATGGGACTCCCAACACGGTGACCACCTCCCCGGGCTTGGCGTGGGAGAAGGGGATCGATCCGAACAAGGACCCACGCTTGATTCGCCATTACTACACTCCCCCGCAGGGGTGGCGGTCTGGGTTTGATGGGCCCTACCCGCATGAGAACCGCGAGATCACGCTGACGACGACGTGGAGCGGGACGGCCACGAATCCTTTCACCGGGGAGACCCAGACGATCAACGGCCTGGTCACCACCACGGAAACAACCGGCCCCTTCCCGCTGTCGCACCTGGTCATCAACAACACCGACACCTGGGAAGAAAAACAAGGCCACTAACCGAGCGACGCGCCCGGTCGTCGATCCCGCGTGAAACACGCGTGAAACAGGTGAAGGGCCTGACGTTGACACTGAGTGATGAGCTGCCGCGCGCTGCCGGCACCAGTCGCCCCTACGCCACCACCATGGCGGCCGTGCCCGCGCACATGAACGCCAAGCCAGCCAGGTAGCGACGCGTGAAACGCTCGTGAAACACCGCCGCCGAGAATGCGACAGTCACCAGGATCGACAGCTTATCGATGGGCACCACCACCGAGGCGGGCCCGTCCTTGAGCGCGCGATAGTACGCCAACCACGACGCGCACGTCGCCGCCCCCGACGCGACGATGAACGCCAGCTCGCGCGCTGGAACCGACCGCACCTCGCGCGCCCGCCCCTGCGCGGCCACGACCACCCACGCCATCGCCAGGACCACCAGCGTGCGCACCGCCGTCCCCAGCGTCGGATCAACCCCCGAAATCCCGACCTTTCCGAGAATCGACGTGAGCGCCGCGAACAGAGCGGAGGCGAGCGCGTACACCAGCCAGCTGCCACCCCCGCGCAGCGCACGAGGCAGGCCCGACAGGTCGGAAGGCTCGACCATGAGGAGCGTTCCCACCGTGATCGCCACGATCCCGGCCGCCCCCCACGCGCTCACCGGCTCGCCCAGCAGGACCAGCGCCAGGATGATCGCAAGCACCGTCGACAGCTTGTCGATGGGAGCTACCCGAGACACGTTTCCCCGCGCCAGCGCCGCGAAGTAGCACAGCCACGAGGCGCCGGTCGCCAACCCGGACAACACCAAGAAAACCAGCGAACGCCGATCAATGAAAGCGACACCGGAAACCGTGCCGGTCAGCGCCGCCATGCCCCACGCCCCCGCGACCACGACAACCGTGCGCAGCGCCGTCGCGACCGTCGAGTTCGTCGTCGCGACGCCCGCCTTCGCCAGGACGGCAGTCAGCCCCGCGAACAGGGCGGACAAGCAGGCGGCGATAATCCACATGCCCCTACTGTACGTCCTGACACGCCCGAGGCCGGGGTACGGCCACGCCCACCCGCCGCGCCCGTGCCGCCCGACTACGCCCCGGCCTCGTGCCACAGCCCGACTGAAGCCCCACGCGCGATAGAGTGAGCCCGTAAGCACGCGCTGCCGGTGCGCGCACAGACGTGGAGGAACGCAATGCGTAACAAAATGGAAGACCTCGGTGGGGGCGACGAACTGCGCGGCCTCACCCCCGTGCAAGAGGCCGAGGCCGAGCACCGCGGACTAGACTTCCTCACCAAGATCGTTCGCCTCCCGGGCGTGCGCATCCGCCGCGACGAGTTCTTGCGCCAAGAACTCGCCAAGGTTCACGCGAGCGACGACATCATCGCGCGCTCCCTCGACACCAACCCCGCGGCGGCGGGCGTCCCCCTGGCGGTGCTCGACGGCCTCGCGGAAGAGACAATCTCCTACGAAACCAACAAGTCGGCCGCCATCTCCTTCGCGGCGGGCATCCCCGGCGGCTTCGCGATGGTCGCCGCGATCCCCGCAGACCTGACGCAGTACTACGCGCACGCGCTGCGGATCATGCAAAAACTCGCCTACCTGTACGGGTGGCACGACCTCGTCGCTGACGCTGACCAGACCGACGACGACGCGATCGGTGTCCTCGCCGTCTTCTTCGGCGTCATGCTCGGCGTCGGCGGCGCCGCCCAGTCGCTGACGGCTTTCGCGCGCCTGGTGGCCACCACCGCCTACCAGAACCACGTCACCAAGAAAGCCCTCATGGGCATCACCTGGTACCCGGTCGTCAAATACTCCCTGCGCGTCATCGGCATCAACATCACGAAGAGCACCTTCACCAAGAGCGTCTCGAAAGTCGTCCCCATCATCGGCGGCTTCGTATCGAGCGGCCTGACCTTCATGGCGCTTCAAGCCCAGTCCTCCCGCCTCAAGGCACACCTGCGTGAGCTCCCGCCCCGCGGCATCGACGCCGAGGCCTGGGCTCGCCACGTCAACGACACGACCCCGGCGCGCGGCAACCAGGTCAGCGCCGACGGAATCCAAGAAACCATGAAAGGCAAAGCGCGGGTTGTCATGGTCGGCGCGAAGAGCGCCGCCTCAGGCGTCGTCACCGGGGCCTCGAGCGCCGCCTCCGGCATCTCGAGCGCCGCCTCCGGCATCTCGAGCGGCGTGAAACAGCGCTTCCGAAAGCACAAATAGGCCCCCACACGCGAGGCGCGGCCGGCCCTGTCCGTCCGCGCACCCGCGCTCTCCGCGCCCTCCGCGCAGGGCGGCCACGGCCTCGTCCCGGGCGTGTTTAACGCGCCACTGTTTCACCTTCCCGCCCGCCCACCCGAGGGCAAACCTGCCACCATATGCGGGTGAGTGAGACGAAGACACCAGCCCTGCTCTCCTCGACGCAAGAGGCTGGACCCCTGATCCTCCAGGCCTTCGCCTGGGATATGACCGCGGATGCGAGCCACTGGCGCTACCTCGCCGAGAACGCCCAATCGATTGCGGACCTGGGCGTCACCATCATCTGGCTGCCGCCCGCCTACAAGGGCCATGGCGGCGTCAAGGACGTCGGCTACGGCGTCTACGACCTGTACGACCTGGGCGAATTCGACCAGAAGGGGTCCGTGCCCACGAAGTACGGGACGAAAGACGAATACCTGGCCGCCATCGACGCCCTGCACGAGGCGGGGATCGCCGTGTGCGCCGACATCGTCCTCAACCACCGCATGGGCGCGGACGCCTCCGAGACCGTGCGAGCTACCCCGATCAACCCCCATAACCGTCATGAGGCCATCGGCGAACCCGAGATGATCGAGGCCTGGACCCGATTCACCTTCCCGGGTCGAGCGGGAGCCTACTCCGACTTCACATGGGACTGGACGTGCTTCCACGGCATTGACTGGGACGCGGCGACGGGGCGCGAGGGACTGTGGCTCTTCGAGGGCAAGCACTGGAACGAGTCCGTCAACACAGAGTTCGGCAACTTCGACTACCTGATGGGCTGCGACGTGCACGTCACTGATCCCCGCGTGAGCGAGGAGCTGGACCGGTGGGGCCGCTGGTATGTGGAGACGACCGGCGTGGACGCGCTGCGCCTAGACGCCGTCAAGCATGTGGGTTCGGACTTCTACGCGCGCTGGCTCGAAGACCTGCGCGCCTCCACCGGCCGTCTGCTGCCCGCCGTCGGCGAGTACTGGAGTGGAGACGTGCGCGAGCTGGAGCAGTATCTGCGCGAGGTCCCCAACGCGATGCTTTTTGACGTGCCCCTGCACTACCACCTCCACCAGGCCTCGGTCTCTGACGGCAACGTCGACCTGTCGCGCCTGTGGGAGGGCACGCTGACGGCATCGATCCCCGAACTGTCCGTCACCTTCGTCGAAAACCACGACACCCAGCCCGGACAGTCCCTGGCCTCCACGGTCGCCTCCTGGTTCAAGGCCGCCGCCTACGCGCTCATCCTCCTCAACGAGGCCGGGGTTCCCTGCATCTTCTGGGGAGACCTCCTGGGGACCCCCGAGACCGGCGACCTGCCCGCCGTGCGTGAGCTCCCCATCCTCATGGGCGTGCGCTTCCGCGCTGCGATCGGCCCCCAGCACAACGCCTTCGACGACCCGGACGTCGTCGGTTTCGCCCGCGAAGGCAGGGCGGACGTGCCCGGTACGGGCTGCGCCGTCATCCTATCCGACCGCCGCGCCGCTGAGAAAACCCTGTCCGTGGGCGCCCACCACGCGGGCGAGGAATGGGAGTGCCTCATCGGCGGCCACCCGCCCGTGCGCGTCGCCGACGATGGGACGCTGGCGGGCCTCGTCAGCGACGGCGGACTGAGCGTCTACGTGCCGCGCATCTGACTGGGAGCGGGCCACGGCCTCGTCCCCTCGGCGAGGCCGCGGCTGCCCGCGCGGGGAAGCCCCGCACTCGGGCAAGTCGGCCCTGCGTGATCGGCCCCGCGCTCAGGGGCTGCTCCTACTCGGCGGTGCCGCCCAGGGCACGGGCAATTGTTCGTGTCGGGACGACCAGCTGCAACGGGCTGACCGCAGACTCCATCGCATCGACGTGGCGCATGTAGAAGGCGCGCGCCTCCTCGTCTTTGCAGTGGATGAGAAGGGCGGCGATACCGAATTGGTCGGACGCCGCGAGTGTCCGGCGGAGCGCGTCGAGCAGCAGCGTCGTACCCACGCCCTGGCCTTGCACCCTCCGATCGACGGCGAGCCGGGCCAGAAGCATGCACGGAATGGATTGGGGCCGGTGGGCGGCGAAGCTTGCCGGCGACCAGTCGCGCCGGATCGTCGCTGCAGCAAGTGCGTAGTATCCGGCGACGCGCCCGCCCTGCTGGGCCACGTATGTCACCGCGTTGTGTGCTTTCTGGTTTTGCCAGGAGTAACGGTGAAACCACTGGTCCAGTTCGTCGTTGCCACACGTGAAATCTCCGCGTCGATCGTGGCGCTCCAGCCGTCGAGGAGGCTCCAGTGTGGGCTGTCCTATTGCGTCCATGTCAGCGTCGATCCGACGGGGGATGGGCGGGAAGCGAGGGCGCGGATCCGCGCCGTCGGCAGGGGGGTGTCCAGTGCCTCCAGGAGGTGGTCGAAAGCGTCGTCGTCCGCGGTAAATTCCGTTTGGTCTGCGAGCGCTCGATCTGCGCGGTCCAAGGCCGAAGCGAGCACGAAATCACTCAGTGACGTCTGCGAGGAAGCTGCGACGTAGCGCAGCTTCTCCTCCTGGGCGGGAGTCAGTCGCAGATTGATACGCGAGGACTTTGTTGCGGTCGTTTGTGTCGGCATGTCGCCCCTCCCTCATGTACATACAGTGTATGCCATCGTGAAGAGTGGGGCGCGGTGACGCGCGACACGGGCCACGGCCTCGTCCCATCGGCGAGGCCGTGGTTGCCCGCGCGGAGAAGCCTCGCACTCGGGCAAGTTGGCCCCGCGTGATTGGCCCTGCGTGATCGGCCCTGTGCGCTCAGGGGCTGCTCCTACCCGGCGGTGCCGCCCAGGGCGGGGACGCGTTCGATCTGGTCCTTGAAGAACGCCTCGGCTGCCGAAATGAAGCGGTCGATGTTGTCGAAGAGCTGCGCGTCCGTCATACCCAGGCGGATAATCGTGAACTGCTCCGCGCACAGGCGCTGACGGCCGTCATCCAGCGTGGCGACGTAGACCTTCGGCCACGTCGTCGAGCTATTCCAGTCGTTACACGCCTGGAGCAGGCGAGAACGCAGCTCCATCGACACTTCCTCACGCACGGCACTCCACATGCACAGGTCTGTGCCGTCGTTAGCGATGGAGAAAATGAAAAAGCCGTGCGTGAAGCCGGTGTGGAGACGCCCATCCTCCACCTCGTAGGTGTAGTCCTTCTCCTCGAAATAGCTGACGAGGCGCGCGAAGTCGACGGGGCGGACGATCCTGCGCCGATCAAGGGCACGCTTGCATTGCTCGATCAGCTCGGGCGCGTAGGCGTTGGACGGGTCCATGGCGACGCACTGTTCGAGGTACGTCAGGGCGCTCTCTTCCTGGTCCAGCCAATACAGGGCGCTACCGATGCGGTAGTACCACAGCGGGTCGGACAGGCCCTCCGCCTCGACGCTGCGCAGCAGCTCCGCGGCCCGGTTGATGTGCTCGGAGAAGGAATCCATGTACGGCTGCGCGTAGTTGATGTAGGCGCGCGCCAGCAGACACGTGAGCTCGTAGCCCATCGATGCTGGAGGCAGCTGTTCGATCAGTGCGATGATCTTCTGATGCTCGCCCTCGTCGTGCAGGGCGTTGACCCGATCAATGAGCTGTGCGCGCGAATCCACGGTAATTCCTTCGTCGTGAGGCCACGAGTGATGACCAAGACTCCAGCATAACAGGGCGGTGGGCGCCCCCACGCTCCGTGACGCCGCCGCGTTGTGTAGGGTGGCAGCGTGAAAGAAACCTCCAGGGACCACGAGCCTGCCAACGAGCAGGCCCGCGCACGCATGAGCGCCGGCGACGCCGCCCAGTGGGAGGAAATTCAGCGTTGGAAAGAAGCGCAGATCAGCCCCAGGCGCCCTCGCGTCATCTCCCAGCGCCTGCGTTCCTACCTGATGGCGCCCCTCGGCACGATTGTGTCTGTCGCCCGCAAGGTCCCCGGGGGTGCTGCCGTCGCCCGGGCGGTGTCCGCGGTGGGGCTTGGCCTCATGGAGAAAGCGACTTCGGTGTCCGAGGCCTCGGTGCGTCGACGCCTCATCCTCAGGGCGTACCGCAAGGCAGGCTACGACGTCGAGTGCCTGGAGGACATTCGCCGTCTCGGCCTGGACCTTGACCAGATTCGCCCGGTGAGACCCCACCTGAAGATTGCGTATTCGAGCGCCGCAGCCGCCGAGGGGGCGTTCAGTGGCGTCGTCGCCTCCGGCGCTTCGATCGCGGCGGTCCTCGGCCTGGGTGTCGCCTCGGCCCCCGGGATCGCCCTCACGGCCTCGGTTGTCGCCCTCGACATCGCGACCTTCCTCGGTGCCGCAACGCGGCTCGTATCCCACACGGCGGCCTACTACGGCTACGACACGGTCGATCCCGCCGAGAACCTTTTCGCCACGATGGTGCTCTCGCAGGCGATCGACCCGGAGAGCGCCGGGGAAGGCGCAGTCGTGGAGAAGCAGACGACGATGATTGCCTTCAACAAGGTGATGCGCGACGTCGCCAAGCGCGGACCGATGGATAGCGTCGGAACCAACGTGTTCTCTGCCGCCATAAACTCCCTGGTCGCCTCCCTCGGCGCGCGTCTGGCCAGCCTGAAGATCGCGCAGATCGTGCCATTCGTTGGCATCGTCGTCGGCGCGTTCGTCAACGCCTCCCTCATGCGCACCATCGGGGACACCGCCGACCACCTGTATCGGGAGCGTTTCCTCGCGGAGCGCTACGGCTACATCGACGAGGCGGGGGAGGGCTCCACGGGCGTCGTGAGCGCCGACCTGGCCGACGAGATCAGCGCCGACATCGCCGCCTACGTCGAGCTCACGCAAACCGAGGGGCGCTCGCGGTAACGAGCACCCCTCGGAGACGGCGGCACCTCGGAGACGGCGTCAGTTCTGCGAGTTCCAGTTCTGCCAGTCGTTCCAGTCGTCGTCCTGAGCGTCGACCGCGATGATCGGCATGCGAGTGGCGGCGTCGCGCTCGTCGATCTCGGGCAGGGTCGGCTTGTTGTCCTCGTCGCGCTGCTTCTTGCGGCGCTTGTTCCAGGGCCAGCGACCGCGGCGCTTCGTCTCGGCTTCCTGTTCCTCGCGTGCCTCGTCGTTCCACGAGAAATCGGTGTTCCAGTCGCTTTGGAACGCGGCCGGAATCTGCGGGGACTGGGGAGCCTGGGGCTCTGACGTCGAGAGGGGCACGGGAGTCGCGGGCTCAACGGGTGCGCTGGGCTGAACAGGAGCGGAGGGGAAGCCCTCGGCGGGGCCTGCGACGAAACCGTTGTTGCGCGTCGGAGAAACGGGTGTGGGCGCCTCGAACGCGGGGGCCTCGGGAGCGGGAGCCTCGAACGAGGACTCGGCAGCCGCCTGAGGCGCGGCGGGCATATCCCAATCGAAGCCCGCGATCCTGCGGACCTGGGGCATCTGTGTGGTTGCCAGGTCGGCGTCCTCATCGTGCATGACGAACGAGGCCGGGGCGGGCTCCGGCTCGGGCTCGGGTTCCGGCTTGGGTTCGGGCGCGACGACCGGCTCGGGTTCGGGCATGACGAACGAGGCTGGGGCGGGCTCGGGCTCGGGCATGACGACCGGCTTGGGCTCCGGCTCGGGTTCGGGCGCGACGACAGGCGCCGGTTCGGGCATGGCGACCGGCTCGGGCTCCGGCTCGGGCTCGAACGCGGGCACGGCGATCGGCTCGGGCTCGGGTTCCGGCTTGGGTTCGGGCGCGACGACCGGCTCCGGCTCAGGCATGACGACCGGCTTGGGCTCCGGCTCGGGTGCGACGACCGGTTCCGGCTCGGGCATGGCGATCGGCTCGGGCTCGGGCATAGCGATCGGCTCCGGCTCGGGCATGGCGACCGGCTCGGGCTCCGGCTTGGGTTCGGGCGCGACGACCGGCGCCGGTTCGGGCATAGCGATCGGCTCCGGCTCGGGCATGGTGACCGGCTCGGGCTCAGGCATGATGACCGGCTCCGGCGCGGGGATACTCGCGGGCTGTGGCGCGGGCGCAGGAATCGTCTCGGGCGCGGGAACGGCAGTCGGCCTGGGGGCAACGGGTGCTGTTGGCACGGCCGGCGTGGCGCGCCGGGATGCCGGCGCGGTGCTCTCGGGCGCAGGAACGGGCGCAGGCTGATCCGCGACAGACGGGCGCGCGCGGTCGGCGCGGCGGCCGGGCGGCGGAACGGGCGCCTGCGAGGACGCCGCGACAGCACCCATCTGGGCCGCGATAGCGCCGTTGCCGGGCGCCGCCTGCGTCGGCGCGGAGACGGCATCCGACGGGCGAGTCTCGGGGAAGACCGCGGGACGATGCCCGCCGTGCGACCGCTTCCGCTTGGGGGTCTCGCCGGAGCGCGCAGCCGCCCCCGACGCCGCCTGCTGGGACGACGTGGCACCCGACTGACGGTTCCACACGAATCCGGTCTCTCGAGGAGTCGGCTGTGCGTGACTCGCGCCCGCCGCGGGCGCCGCAGCGCGCGGGGAGTCGGAAGGAGGCGTTTGTCGGCTCGGTGCGGCGGGGGCACTGGGAACCTGTGGCGCGGGCGCCTCGGGCCTAGTCCTGCGCGAAGGCGCGGCCGACGCCTGCGGGCGAGAGGAGGGCATGGCTTCGGCGCGGCGTTCGTTGGCGGCCGGCGCCTGCTGGTGAGAGGCGGGTGCCTGCGGGCGAGAGGCGGGTGCCTGCGGGCGAGAGGCGGGTGCCTGCGGGCGAGAGATGGGCGCCTGCTGGCGAGAGGCGGGCGCCTGCGGGCGAGAGGCGGGCGCCTGCTGACGAGAGGTGGGGGCCTGCTGGCGGGTGGGCGGTGCAACGGGGGCACGGCGCTCGTTGGAGGGCTGAGCGCTCGGGGGCACGGGGGTCCTCGAGGGCGCGGGGGTCCTCGACGGTGCAGGATTCCCACTGCCGCGGCGTGCTTGCGGGGAGGACGCGATGTGCGCGGCGGGCGGGCGCTCCTCGCCGCGCTGGGGGCCTTGCGGGCGCACGTGCGACGCGGGTGCGGGGGACCGCGCACCCTTCGTCGGCGCCGGAGACTTCTTCGAGCGCTTCGCATAAACGACGAAGACGCCGACGAGCACCACGACGATGAGGCCGACGATCAAGCCGATAAGCAGGCCGATCGATGGACCCGACGAGGAGGCTTCGGACGACGGCTCGCTACCACTCTGCGCGGCCCCGGCCTCGGGACGACCCGGGGGAGGAGTGACGCCCCACGGATCCCGCAGCGCGCGAGTGCCGCCAGCGGCGGAGCGGTCGCCGCCGGCCGCCAGATTCCCACGAACGGTGATCACCTCGGGGACGGAGTCTTTCCACGTCACCACGGTAAAAGAACGGTTCTCGTAGGTCATGGACGAGTTCGCCGCCCCGGCCGTCGACGACTTCACGTCCCCCTCCACGCTCAGCGACAGGGAGGTCATCACCAGCGTCACGCCAAAATTCCGGCGGTACCCATCAATGGTCTGATCGGTTCGCGCCGTCATGATGAATTCGCCCGAATCCTTGAGCTCGAACTCCGTCTCGTCCTCAGCACGGGTGTACATGAGCTGCATGTGGCACACCGCCGCGTCGTCCAACAGGACGAACTGGACGCGGTGGTCGGTCGAGCTACCAGCAAAGGGCTGGCACGTCGACTCCGTCATAGTGCGTGACGGGTCCCTGACGGTCAGCGTGTCCACGAGCTGCCCGTCCTTGGTTAGGACAAACGCCTCCGACACGGTCGGAGCGTCGGTCGCAAAGGACGCTGAAGGCAGGGCGGGCACGATGAGTAGGGCCCCGAGCACAGCGCACAGGGCACGAAAGAATCGCATGCAGTCCTCCTGAGATGGGTCACTCGATTATCGTCCGTTCGTGGATACAAAGCAACGAGGGCGCGCAAGTCCGACAGTGCCTGACCGGTCGTGAAGTCATCCTTCTCTGACTGTCAAAGCACATCGCAGTTTACTGACAAGGTCAGATTGTGGCTCATCGCGTAGTATGACAACTGTCTACCTGTGGTCAGGTTTTCGACCTCGTCACGCGATACTGTCCGACATAACAGAGGAGGGCTGCTGTGAAGTGTCGACCCGCAACTTGTGCAGATATCCCCGAAATGACACGCATTATCACCGAGGGATTCCTAGATTACCCGTTTCACATCATGCTGAAACCGTATCTCTACCAGCCGGAGCGTTACCCGCAATGCCTGGAAGCGGTCAATCGGATGCTCGTCAGGGCCTATCTGAGGTGCAGGAATGCGCTTGTCGTCGAGCATGAGGGGCGCGTCGTTGCCGTGGCGCTCATGCACGATCGCAAGGTCGGTTTCTGGGATAACTTCATCAACGGTGGGCACGAGCTCTTCCGCTACGCGACCCCCACGCTCGTCCGCCAGTTTGACGAGGTGGCGGCGCGTAGCGATCAGGTCGCCATCGACCTGGGTGACTTCGACTGGTACCTCGAGGTCCTGTCAGTGGACCGTCACATGCGCGGCAAGGGGGTGGGGCGTTGGCTCGTTGCCAAAGTGCTGCCGGACTTTGTGGCAAAGAGGGGCGGTCGCGCTTACGGCTTCGTCACATCGACGGAATCCAACGCGCGCTTCTATACCAACGGAGGCTGCGAGCTCCTCGATCTCGTCGAGGTTCGCCTGAGGGAACAGACCTGCCCGATCTGGGCGTTCCAGCGCCGCGCCGAGTTGCTCGACTCATGACGCGTGACCGGTCGTTGTTGCCGTTCGGTGACGGGCGCCCCGGCCGGGTTTCGTGAGCTGCTTTTGCGCTGGTCGCGCCGCGTGATGCACGTCCCGCAGTTCCGCTTGACTTCAAGGACTTGAGGTCTTTTAGGGTGAGGTTATGGCAGGAACAGGCATCGGGCGCACGTACTCCATTAAGGAGGTAGCGGCGCTCGTTGGCCTGCCCCCGTCGACTTTGCGCTACTACGAGGATGTCAGCGTCATTCCGGCCATCGCGCGCGATCCCTCCAGTGGCCACCGAATTTACACCGAGGGCGACCTGGAGCTGCTGACCTGGGTCGCGTGCCTGTCGGCGTCCGGAATGTCGATCGCCGACATGCGTGAGTACGTGCGTTCCGGGCTGGGCGCGGAGCGCGACGTCGCGGAGTTCATTTCCCTGCTGGAACAGCAGGACGCGCGCCTTCAGGAGGAGGCGCAGATTATCGAATTACGACGTGAGTTCTTGCGCACAAAGATCGAGTATTGGCGTGCGATGAAGAGCGGAGATGCGCCAGAAGCTGAGCGCTTGGATATGAGGGCTCGTGAACTCGTTGAACGCCTCAAGTCCTGGTCTCCGCGTTCATGATGAGCCTAGTGGGGCGGGTTCCATGCCTGCTCCGAACCTCGCCCCGCTAGGGGGCACGGGCCGCGTACCTGCTTGTGGTGCGCGGCCCTCAACTATGCGCGCGGCGCGCTGCGATGGGGGATCGCGCGGCCCAGGTGCGCGCCCTCGCGCTCGATGATGGGGCGCAGGCGGTCCCATGGCAGTGCGTGCGCGACGGAGCCTTGCCCTCGGAGTGTGAGCGAGCGGCGGTCTCCTCTCGCGGCGCTCCCTCCTGCTGGACGATGGACAAGACCGCGGAAGGGAACAGGTCGCACACGTGGTGGACGGCGGCCTCGACGAGGCCGAACGAGGCCGGGGCGGGCGCGGCCGCCGAGGGGGATTCGGGTGCGTGGCTGGGGAGACAGATCTCGGGCATGATTCGGTGTCCCCTTCCCGGCATGGCGTCGACCTCGGCTGTTTCGATGCGGTGTCATGTGACACAATGGGGTGGCACAAGTCATGCTCAAAGAGGAGTTCAAGATGCTCTCGACCGACACCGTTTCCCTCAGTCCCAACCCCCTCGTGCAGGCGCTGCGCAAGCCGCCGAAGGAGTTCACCAAAGCCGACATCATCGGTTACATCGAGGACAACCGAATCCCGATGCTCAACCTGCGCTACGTCGGGGGAGACGGGCGGCTCAAGACCCTCAACTTCGCGATCCAATCCAAGGCGCACCTCGACCGGGTTCTCACGCTCGGCGAGCGTGTCGACGGCTCCTCCCTGTTCACCTTCGTCGAGGCTACCTCCTCGGACCTCTACGTCGTCCCGCGCCTGTCGACGGCGTTCCTGAGCCCCTTCTCCACCATCCCCACCCTGGAATTCCTCTGCGCCTTCTACGACGTCGACGGCGCCCCCTTAGCCTCGGCGCCCCAGGAAATCTTGCGCAAGGCACAGCGCGCCCTCCAGGAAGACACGGGTTGCACCCTCGAGGCCCTCGGCGAACTCGAGTACTACCTCTTCTCCCCGGAAGAACCCCTCTTCCGTGTCGAAGAGCAACGCGGCTACCACGAGTCCGGTCCGTTCTCGAAGTGGGAGGATGTGCGCACCGAAACCCTGCTTCACCTGGTGACCATGGGCTGCGCCGTCAAATACGCCCACTCCGAGGTCGGGAACTTCGTCGCCGAGGGCCGCCAGATGATCCAGCAGGAGATCGAGTTCCTGCCGGTCGACGCCATGGACGCGGCCGACCAGATGGTCCTGGCCAAGTGGGTGCTGCGCGAGGTCGCCCACTCCTACGGCATCGAGGTGTCCTTCTCGCCCAAGATCGCAGTCGGCCAGGCGGGCTCTGGCATGCACTTCCACACCCGCCTCGTCAAAGACGGGGTCAACCAATTCTCGACCGGCGAAGGGCTGACCGAAGACGCCCTCAAGGTGATCGGCGGCTACCTCTCCCACGCGGCATCGCTCACCGCCTTCGGGAACACGGTGCCCACCTCGTTCCTGCGCCTCGTTCCTCACCAGGAGGCCCCGACCTCGATCTGCTGGGGAGACCGCAACCGATCGGTCCTCGTGCGCGTGCCCCTCGGATGGCAACACATCGACGACTCCATGTTCCGCGATGCCAACCCCAACGAGTCGCCCATCACCGGGCTTCCCAACGATTCACAGACCGTCGAGCTACGCAGCCCCGACGGCTCGGCGGCCATCCACCTGCTGCTCGCGGGGATCACGGTCGCCGCTCGCCTGGGACTCATCCAGCCCGGCATGGCCGACTACGCGCGCGAGCGCAAGGTCGACGGCGACGCATCCCAGACCCCCGGACTGGACCAGCTGCCCTCGTCGTGTTTCGAGGCGGCCGGGCGCCTTCTCGCCCAGCGCGAGGACTACGAGGCACGCGGCGTGTTCCCCGCCGGCCTCATCGACTCGTGGGCCTCACGCCTGGTGGAACTGGGCGACATGGACCTGCGCGACGACCTGGCAGACTCGCGCGTGTCCGTCGAGGAGCTCGTCGACCGCTACTTCCACGTCGGCTAGCGGGCGGTGGCATCGCTGCCCGGCGGGGGAGCGAAGCGCTCGCCCCCTTCGGCGGGGTCGGCCTCGGGCGCGGGGGGCACGTCCGAGGGGAGCGCGTCGGCTTCGGGCGCGGGGGGCGCGTCCGCGGGGAGCGGGTCGGCCTCGGGCGCGGGGGGTGCATCCGCGGGGAGCGGGTCGGCCTCGGGTGCGGGGGGCATACCCACGGGCGGCGTCAGGACGTCACGCACCAAGCCTAAGCGAGCGTCGGCGTGGGCCGCGGACGCCTGCCTGGCGGAGCGGGCGGCGGCCCGCTGGGCGGCGCGCAAGGCAGCGTCGCGCTCGAATTGCGCGTCGGCGCTGGCGCGGCGCGACCGACCCATGGAACGCGCGACCGCGCCGGCGAGCGCCAGCGCGACCACCGCCCCTGTCATCGCCACGATCAGGGTCAGGGACGAGCGCGAGGAGCCAGAGCCTCGTCCCTCCCGAGAAGCGGGCGCGGCGGAGGAGGACGAGGCCGGGGAGGCAGGCATCGCCGTGGCCTCCAGATCGACCGTCCCCGTGGCGCTCACGTCATCGCTCACCTGCGTCCACGTCACCGTGCTCGCGTCCTTCTTCGTGGAGGCTCCCGGCGACGTGATGGCACCCCCGGCAGAGGCCTCGACGATCTCGGAGGCGTGCGCGACCAGGGTCACGGAGTCGATGGAGGCGAGCGCCTCCGGGGAGGAAAAACCCTCCAGGAGCGAGGCGGACACGGAATGAAAATGGAACACCCCGCCGTCGTCCACCGTCAGGACCTCGGCGCCGCTATCGTCCAGATCCCACGTGAAGCGGCAGGCTGCCACCCCGTTGACCTCAACGGACACGGTGGAGGTCGCGCGCGCACCGGTGCCCATCGACTGGCACTGCTCGCTCAGCAAGGGCGCGTCGGTTGACAGCGTGACCTCGTGGGTGGCCGACACGCCCGGCGTGACGTCGTAAACCTCGGCAAGGTGAATCGGCGTCGCCTCGTCCGCGAAAGCGGGAGAGCCCGCAACCGTGAGCGCCACCGCGCCAGCGGCGCACGCAAGTGCGTGGGCGATTCTCACTGGTCCTCGTCCTCGGCGCGCAGGCGAGGAACCGAGGTCTTCGCGGGATTGACGCCCACCTTATCCGCGTAGAAGGCTCGGATCACGTCCATGTCCGCGCGGACGTCGCCCGTCAGGCGGTAGGTCGGCCCCCACCCGAAGGTCCGGGTCCTGCGGTCAATAAAGCCCAGCTGAATCGGCACGTCTGCCTCCATCGCGATGCGATAGAAGCCCGACTTCCAAAAGTCGCGAGGCGAGCGCGTCCCCTTCGGCGTGATGCACAGCGTGAAGGAGTCGGATTCGCGAATGCGCCCTGCCACCTGGTCCACCAGGCCGTGCGCGGCGCTACGCTCCACGGGAACCGCGCCGATCTTCTTGACGAACCAGCCGAGCACCGGGGCCTTGACGACGGAATCCTTCACGAGGAAGGAAAAGCTGCGCCCGCTCTTCCACATCGACACGGCCATGAACACGCCGTCCCAATTAGAGGTGTGCGGGGCGCCGATGACGATGACCTTATCGGGCAGTGGCTCGGTGGTGAGCGTCCAGCGGGACACTGCTAAGTAGGCGGAGGCGAGAGCGCGCGTGAGAGCCATGGGGGCCTTTCTGTTCGTAGCTGCCCCCAATCGTACTCGCGCTCAGCTCAGTCGAGCGCCTCCACAGCGAGGGTCTGCGTCATGATGTGAGGGTGCCCCGGCCACAGCGTGAGCGCCCTCTCGCGCACCGCCCCGGTTTCGACGCATACGAAGTGCTGCCACTCGCCCTCGCCGACGTCGCTCATGCCCGCCGCCGCCTGCGACCAGGGATTCCATATGATCGTCGAGCCCGAGCCGTTCTTGTCGACGATGATGCGTCGATCGAGCTTGGGGTCGACGACCTGAACCTGCTGGGTCGTCGTGTAGACGCGGTCGGTGGGGCCGACGAAGGTCACGTCCCCGACCTGGGTGGCGAAACGGCCTCGGACCTTGTCGAAGTAGCGGGCCCCGTCCAGGCCCTCGACCATCACGTCCTTGACGTCGCCGACGGCCAGGTAGGTGTGCATCGCCGCCTCGATCGCGAAGGGGTGATCGTCCTCGTTCGTCAGGGTCAGGCTCATGTGGAGCTCGGAGCCGGCGCTCACGTCGAGGCGCGCGCAGAACGAATGGGGGTAGAGGGCGGAGGTCTCGCCCGTGTGGTGCAGTTCGAAAGAGAACGAGGCCGGGGCGTCGTCGGCGGGCTGCGTCGAGGCCCGCAGCGCCCATGTGGTGGTGCGAGCGAAACCGTGCGCGCTGGCGCCCGCTCCCGGGCGGGCGGGGGAATCCTCGGGGCCGCCGAACCAGGGCAGGCACAGGGGGACGCCGCCGCGGATCGCGCGCGTGCCATCCATGACGGCGCGGGATGAGAGCCACAGGACGTCCTCGTCGCCGGTCGGGCGCCACGACAGGAGGTGAGCGCCGAAGGGGGAGATCAGGGTCGAGGATGAGGGAATGGATGCGGAGAGTGTGGCTATGTCGCTCATGAATATCAGTTAAATGTAGGGGGAGATAGTCGGTCAAATAGACCGATCGGTTTGTTCAGAGGGGGCGGTGACGTGGTGGATGTCGCAGGGTGGCGTGCGCGTCGCCCTCCGTATGCGGATATTCTGGAGAGGTCTGTGCGTGGAATCGGTCAGTCGGCCGATCGTCAAGCGGGCTTCTGTGCCCCATCACACGCAATAATAGGTGTCCACATGTGAGGAGTCCACATATGTCCACGCGTCCCGACCTGCGAAACGTCGCGATTGTCGCACACGTCGATCACGGCAAGACCACGCTGGTTGACGCAATGCTCTGGCAATCCGGAGCGTTCTCCGAGCGTGACACGGTCGAAAAGACAGGTGAGCGCGTCATGGACTCCGGTGACCTCGAGCGCGAGAAGGGCATCACCATTCTCGCCAAGAACACCGCCGTCCACTATCGCGGCCCCGCAGCGCAGGCCCTGGGCCTTCAGGACGGCGTCACCATCAACGTGATCGACACCCCCGGCCACGCCGACTTCGGCGGCGAGGTCGAGCGCGGCCTATCGATGGTCGATGGCGTCGTCCTCATGGTCGACGCCTCCGAAGGTCCCCTGCCGCAGACCCGCTTCGTCCTGCGCAAGGCCCTCCAGGCCCACCTGCCCGTCATCGTCGTCGTCAACAAGGTCGACCGTCCCGACTCGCGCATCGACGAGGTCGTCTCCGAGACGACCGACCTGCTCCTGTCGCTGGGCGAGGACCTCATGAACGAGGGCATCGACATCGACGTGGACTCCCTCATGGACGTCCCCGTCGTCTACGCCTCCGCCAAGGCCGGCAAGTGCTCCCTGGACAACCCCGGCGACGGCCAGCTGCCCACCGAGGACCTCGAGCCCCTCTTCGAGACCATCCTGAACCGCATCCCCGGCCCCAGCTTCGACGAAGACATGCCCCTGCAGGCGCACGTCACCAACCTGGACGCCTCCCCGTTCCTGGGCCGCCTCGCCCTGCTGCGCATCCACAACGGCACCCTGAAGAAGGGAGCCGACGTGGGCCTGGCGCGTCACGACGGCACCATCCAGCGCGTCCACATCTCCGAGCTGCTCGCCACCGAAGGCCTCGAGCGCGTCTCGACCGAATCCGCCGCACCCGGCGACATTGTCGCCGTCGCCGGCATCGAAGACATCATGATCGGCGAGTCCCTCGTCGACCTCG
>ERZ773050.588-NODE-588-length-20754-cov-3.721291_pt1 | contig 20754 bp, 14 predicted proteins | sample MGYA00580632_ERZ773050 | MGnify/ENA primary metagenome ERZ773050 (study PRJEB29015, sample SAMEA2738123) | human oral metagenome | biome: human oral; feature: human-associated habitat; material: saliva | place: China | collected 2166 ... | reverse complement strand
CACCGAAGCAGGGCCCTTGAGCACCTCGATCTGCTCGATGCCGCCGAGGGTGAGCGTGGAGAGGTTGGACGTACCGGAGGGGATGCCATTGATCAGCACTGCCACATAGCGGGAGCGGGAGAAGTCGGGGATGAAGCCGCGGATACCAACATTGGAGAGGAAGCCTGGGTACTGGATGACGTCGACGGAGCTCTTATTCTTGAGCACGTCGGTCAGATCCCTCAGCCCAGCGGCCTCGATGGCCTCGGGGCGGATGACCTCGATCTTGCCGGGGACACGCTTGAGGGGGACAGGCGTACGCGTGGAGTAGACCATGACGGCATCCAGCTGATGCGTGGAGATGCTGTCGGCACTCGTGCTCTGAGCCAGCAGCGTTACTGGCGCCAGGGCAGAGAGGAGAAGCAAAGTTTTCTTCATAATTACTATTGGTTAATAACTAATACTTGTATCGTGGTAGGGGGATAGGGGTCGGGGCTAGTTGAGCTGCTTGTAGAGGATGCGCACGAGCAGCTGGCGGAGCTCGGTGAGCAGCAGTTCGTGCCGCTGCTCCTCCGTCTGCCCCAGCGAGCCGATGTAGGCGCCCAGCTGGTAGCGGCGCGCGATGTAGACGAGGCCCAGCTGCGCCAGCGCTACGAGGCTAGCCCAGCTGATGAGCCCCCAGCGCCACTGGTCCACCAGGTGGAGCAGCGAGGCGATCTGCGCCGAGAGGTGTCCATCGGCGGCCAGACGCTCCAGCGCCTCCCGCCGCGCCTCTTCGCTCTGCCGCGCCTCGGGGTGCTCGGCACGGTAGCATGCCAGCAGCGCCTCAGTGCCGAGACCGTAGCGCAGGCCCTGCTGGAGAAAGGAGCTCTGTCGCTGGGCATTCATACCCGACTGCAGCTCCAGGGCGCGGGTGACGGCCTCCTTGACCGACTGCCCGATCATCTCCCCCAGGAGCACATGCTTGCCCGCCCCATAGAGGACGGTCTCGGACTCCTCATTGCACACAGCGATGAGGCTATCCGTACCCGAGCCTGTGGCTAGGCCCTCGGAGTAGCGGCTCGGGGCCATCAGTTCCTGGAGGGCGGCTGTCTTGGCCTCAGTGGCGGTGATCATAGCGCGGGTGAGCGCTCCTGCGTCGAGGCGCGCATTGATGAAGAGGAAGATATTAATCGTCCCTGGGGGGAGCAGGAGGCTGCGGCGCTCGAACTCATCGTAGCTGGCCTTGTCCCCCGCGCGCCCGCCGTTGACATCGATACCCGCCGTAGCTATGGCCTGGACGGTCACCCCGTGGTAGCTGCGCTCGGCGCGGGCATGGTTCTCGATGAGCGCTGCCGTACCCATGCCCGTCGTACAGGCGGGGTCGAGGCCCAGCTCGGTGGCGATGGCGGCGTAGTGCTCGATGATGTTGGCGCCCTTGAGCCCTGGGCAGCGCTTCTGCAGGATATTGGGGTCGCGGCCTACGCTGTGGTTGAAGGCGTAGCGTAGGTCAGCGCGGTAGCCGCCATTGAGGTTGGAGCTGCTGACGACGCCGCGCCGCCCACCGAAGCAGACGATCATCGCCTCCTGGGCGAAGTACACCGCGTCGCCTAGAGGCGTGTGGAAGAGCAGCTGCTCGGGGCTGAGGCTGGGGGACTGAGCTAAGGTCTGGGTCATCAGGAGCTAGAATCTAGTGCGGACGAAGGAGGCTACGTAGCTGCGCCAGTTCGTCCAGGTGATAGTATTCGGCCTCGAGGCGCTCAGCGAGCTGGCGTGCCTTGCCGAGGCGGACGAAGCCGCTCTCGGTATCGATGACGAGGCAGCGGTGGCAGCGCTGCTGCAGCAGCCGAGCGGCCTCGGTGATGCGGGCGGCTTGGTTCTCACTGCGCTGCGAGGAGGTGGCACGTCCGTCGGTCAGGAGCAGTACCACGGGCAGGCACTCGGCCACACGACGCCGCTCGGCATCGAGGTACTGCGCCGCACGCTCTATGGCCAGCCACAGCGGCGTGCGCCCGCCCGTACGTATATCCTGCATCAGCTGCGCTGCGCGCTCGGCGCTGTGGGTGAAGGGCAGGCGCAGCTCCGCCTCGTCCTGGGCGAAGGTAATGAGGCCGACCTGATCGCGCTTGGCATAGGCCTCCTTGAGCAGCTCGAGGATCGTGCCCTTGACGAGGCTCATCCGCTCCCGCACGCCCATAGAGCCCGAGACATCAAGCACGAAGAGGATATGGTAGCCGCCGCGGTGGCGGTACTGCCTACTGCGGTAGTCCTCGGGGCGGATCGAGAGCCGCGCGGGGGCACTGCCCTCCGCCCCAGCACGGAGACGCTGATAGGGGATGGCGGCGCGGATGGTCGCAGGGAGCGAGAGCTGGGCTGCCTGACTGCTGTAGGGGCGCACACGCCCCAGACGGCCTCGGCGGCTGGGCTGCTCGCTGTAGAGGCGGCGCCCCGAGCCGAGTAGCTCCCTCAGGCGCTGCACCTCTCTGCCCAGCGGATCGTGCAGGAGGCAGGCCTCCGCGGCCTGCTGTAGACGCGCCTCGGAGGGCGGCGCGGGGCTATCCGTGGGCTCCGTCTCGTGCGGGGGACGCGGAGCGGGCTGATCGCCTGCGGCCTCGTGCGCCTCGCCTCCTGCCGCATCCTCATCAGAGGCAGGGGGCGGCGGCGCTTCACCCTCGTCTTCGTCCTTACCCTTATCCTCGGGCACCTTGTCGGGCTCAGGTGCCGACTTGTCCTGCTCCTCCTCGGGGCTCTGTGGACTGTCCTCAGACGCTTCCTGCTGCTCCTCGCCTTCCTCTTCGCTGGGGGGCTCGGCGGCAGGGGGCTCGGGCTGCGTCTCGAGCCAGCGATGCGCCAGCGCCAGCTGCCGCACGGCGTCGACATCGCTCCGCTCGGCACGCGGCTTGCTCTGCCATGCGGCCCACCCTAGGGCGCTGCGTGCTAGGGCGAGCTCCGCCCTATGTCCCAGCGTCAGCGGCTCGGCACAGACCTGCGCCACGTAGTGCAGCAGCTCCGCCCCCAGCGTCATCCGCTCGAGGCGCTCACGTGCGGCCTCCAGCAGGCTGAGGAAGGTCGCATCCTCCCCCGCCTTAGGCTCGCGGAGGGCCTCGCTGAGGATACGCTTGCGCAGGGCGAGGTCCTCCGTCGGGTGGAGCTCGACGAAGAGGTCGAACTTATCCAGCAGCGCCGAGGCTACCGCCCCCTCCTCGGGATTGGTCGTGGCGATGAGCGTACAGCGTCGCTCCTCGGGCAGCTGCTCCTGGTACGCCAGCAGCTGACTGAGGAGCTCGCGGCTGTGCAGGGGCAGCTGCTCCACCAGCAGGATGCGCCCCTCGAGGCGCTCCAGCAGACCCGAGCGCCAGCGCAGCCCGCCCTCCGCACCCAGCGTATAGCTCGGGTAGAGCATCTCGGGGCTGAGGCTCAGCGGCAGGTAGCTCACCTCATCGGGGTACATCGCCGCCACACAGGAAAGGAGCATCGACTTGCCGCTGCCACTCGTGCCACTGAGCAGCAGGCTCGCGCCCTGCCGACGCAGCAGGGTCAGGATGAGCGCCTGCCGGGCGGCCTCCGCCCCGATCCACTGAGAGAAGCGATGCATCGTGCCCACCAGCCGTCTACTCCTTATTAAGGCTCTCAGCGAAGAGACGCTCGCAGAGCTGACGGATGTCCTCGGCGGCGAAGTAGCGCTCCTCGAAGGGTAGGCGTCTCAGGCGATGCGGCAGCACCAGTTCGGCCGCCGTATAGACGTGCTCAGGGCTGAGCTCCTCCGCCCCCTCGAGGGCGGCGGTAGCAAGGGCGGCCTTGAGCAGCATGATGTCCGAGCGGTGCCCGTCCACCTGCAGCTCGATCCCGAGGCGGGCGACGAGCTCCACGAGCGGCTCGGCGTAGCGCAGCTGGGGCAGGCGAAGGCGTGCCTGACGGAGGCGCTCGCCGAGCTGCTCCTCTTCCTCGCGGTAGCGGGCACAGAAGGCCTCAGGGTCGCGCTCGTAGTCGAGACGGCGCTGCAGCACCTCGCGCCGAGCGGCGACACTTCGCTCCCCACGCACCTCGACAGAGAGGGCGAAGCGGTCGAGGAGCTGGGGGCGCAGGTGACCCTCCTCGGGGTTCATCGTCCCGACGAGCGTGAAGCGCGCGGGGTGGCTATGCGAGATACCCTCGCGCTCGATATGATTGACGCCCATAGCCGCCACGTCTAGGAGGATATCGACGAGGTAGTCCTCGAGGAGGTTGACCTCATCGACGTAGAGGATCTGCCCATGGGCACGGGCGAGGATGCCCGGGGCGAAGCGCAGCTCACCCGTCGCCAGGGCGTGCTCCACGTCGATGGAGCCGACGAGCTTGTCCTCCGTCGTGGCTATGGGGAGCTCGACGACAGAGAGTCCTTCGAGGAGCTGGCTGAGGGCGCGCACGATGGTGGACTTGGCTGTGCCCTTCTCCCCAAGGATGAGGACGCCGCCGAGGCTGGGGTCTACGAGGTTGAGCAGCAGGGCACGCTTCATCTTCTCCTGGCCTACGATGGCGCTGAAGGGGAAGTATCGGGGCTGCGTGCTGGAGCCTGGGGTCTTGGGGCTAGAAGAAGTACTCATTACTTAAAGGTCTAGTGGGGCGGACTGGGCTGAGGAGCTAAGGAGCTGGGGCTAGTGGGCGGGGAAGAGCACAGGGATGGACGGGGGGGTAGGAGACGGGCTAGGACTGTGGCGCTGCGGCCGTAGGCTGAAGAGCTGCAGCGCTCTCCTCGAGCTGCCCCTCACAGGAGAGGTAGACCTCGGTGATCATCTCCAGGGTCTCGGGGCGGGCCTGCCACATGCCGCGCTGGGCGGCCTCCAGGAGGCGCTGCGCGATCTCGTAGAGCGCCCAGGGATTGGCCGACTCGAGCCACTCCCTATTGGACGCATCACCGAGGAAGTGCTCCGCCAGCGCCTCGTAGTTCCAGTCCAGGACGCTGTCCGCAGTGGCATCCCAGCCGAAGACGTTATCCATATTATAGGCCACGTCATAGGCACCGCGGTAGCCGTGACGCTTGAGGCCCTCGATCCACAGCGGGTTCAGCAGGCGCGAGCGGAGGACGCGCGCCGACTCCTCCGCGAGGCTGCGCACGACGCTGTGCCGCGGGTCGGAGGTATTACCGTAGTAGGACTTCGGCGCCTCACCGCGGAGCTTCTTCACCGCCGCGATGATCCCGCCGTGGTAGATGTATTCGTCGTCGATGTCGTAGAGGTCGAAGCCGATGATGTTCTGATTCTTGACCGTCGCCTCGACGCGGGAGAGCTTGCGCTCGAAGGCGCCGCGAGATACACGCCCATGCAGCTCCTGGCTGTAGGCATGGCAGCCCCAGGTGATGGCCGTCTCGCCGAGGTCGTCGCTGCTCTGCCACTGCTTGGTCTCCACGAGGATGGCCACGCCCCCGCCGTAGGTCCCTGGGGGACAACCGAAGACGCGGAGCGCAGCCTCCTGTCGTGCCGTCTCGGGGTCTATCCCCTCGGCCTGTAGCTGCTCGAGCTCCTCCTCGTAGTGCTTCTTCACCCAGTTGTCCTCGGGCGACTCGTCGAGGGAGAGGACGAGGCGCACGGCCTCATCCAGCAGCGTGATCAGCGTGGGGAAGGTGTCGCGCAGCAGGCCGGAGATGCGCGAGACGACGTCCAGACGCGGGCGCCCTAGTTCGCTGAGCGGGATGACCTCCAGGCCTACAACCTTGTCGGAGTGGTCGCTGAGCCACTGGGGACGCAGCCCCATCAGCCAGAGGATCTCGGCAATGTCCTCGCCCTGCGTCCGCATCTGGTCGCCCGAATAGAGGACGAAGGCCGTGGACTCGGGCAGGCTGCCCGCCGTCTCGAGGTGCTTCTCTAGGAGCTGCTGCCCGAGCTTCACCCCGATCTGATAGGCCGCGTGCGAGGGGATCTCGCTCGGGTCGATGGCGTACATATTGCGTCCCGTGGGGAGGATCTCCAGCTGGCCGCGGCTCGGGCTGCCCCCCTTGGAGGGCGGGACGAAGCCACCGCGCACCCCGAGGGCGCAGTGGTCGAGCTCCTGCGTGATGCCGCAGAGACGGGGGTAGACCTCGTCCAGCGCCAACTGTAGGACCGCACGCAGCGCGTCCGTCTCCCCCGTGCAAGGCCCGAGGACGGCCTGCAGCTGGCCTTCGGTCGGCTGTGCGCCGAAGCCCTCTGCCAGCATCGCCGTGATGAGCTGGCGACCGCGCTCGGTCAGCTCGTCGATCAGCATCGAGGCCGTCTGCGTGGGGCTAACCTTGGCCTCCAGCTGGGAGAGGAGGCCCTCCTCGGTATAGCCGTAGTAGCGTGCGAGGGCGTCCAGCAGCGTCGTCACCGAGCCGTGGGGCAGGCGTAGGAGCATCCGTATGCTCGCCTCCATACGCTCCTCGGCGGGTACCTGACCGAAGATATGCAGGCCGTCGCGTACCATGGAGGCCTTGAGCTCGGCGAGCCAGTTATGCAGGGTGACGAAGAAGGCCTCCTCGACCTCCCCTGACGCAGGGTAGCCGAGGTCCTGATGTAGCTCTAGGGCGCGGGCCTCCTCGAGGAGCGCCTCACGCAGCACGGGGCGCTGGCTCTCGGCCACCGCGCCGCTGATGTAGCTATTGAGCCGCGCGTCGAAGTCCGCCAGTCCGCCGTAGGTCCCCCCCTCACGCATCGCGGGCTCCATGTGATGCAAGAGCACGGCGGCCGAGCGGCGCTTGGCCTGAATGGCCTCCCCGATGACAGCGGTGTGGTAGATGTAGAGGTGCGGCATGTCCAGCGTGTTGAGCTGGGGGAAGCAGGAGTAGGAAAGGGCCTTCTCCTTCCCGGGGAGCCACTCCAGCGAGCCGTGCGTCCCGACATGGATGAAGAGGTCGGCTCCGAAGACGTAGCGCACCCAGCGGTAGAAGGCGATGTAGTAGTGCGGGCAGACGATGTCCGTGCTGTGGTAGATCGCCTCGGCGTGCTCCTCGTAGCCGCGCGGTGGCTGCAGGCCGATGAAGACCTTGCCGTTGATGATCCCCGGCACAGGCATAGCCCCCTCGACGACCTTGAACTCCCCCGGCGCCTTGCCCCAGCTGGCCACAAGGCGCTGCTGCACCTCGGGCGTCAGCGCCTCGTACCACTCCTGATAGCGCTTCACAGGGATGCGATCCACGGCACGGCGCATCACCTCGCTCGGCTCGAGCCAAGAGCTGTCGTTGGTCACCGCACGGATGATCTGCTGGATGATGGCGTCGCCGTCGGCGTAGTGCTCGGGCAGCTCTATGCCCTCCTCGCGTAGCCTATTGATGAGGTGATGGACGGAGGCGGGACTATCGAGCCCCGCAGCGCAGCCGATACTATCGTTGCGCGGGGGCATGTTGTGGAAGATGATCGCGATGCGCTTCTCCGACTGGGGCTTGCGCTGCAGCTCAGCCCAGCGCATGGCGAGCCGCGCCACCCAGCCGAGCTCCGCCTCCAGCGGGGCGAAGTAAGGGAGCCCCTCGCCATTGAGCTCACGCGTGGCGATGGGATAGGCGTCAACCTGCCCGTCCAGCTCGGGGTAGCAGACATTGGAGATCAGCCCTATGGTGTCGAGGCCGTCCACGCGGCGGTGGTACTCCTCGGCGCTGTAGCCCGTCGCATAGGTCTGCAGGATGGGCAGCGCCAGCTGCTGCACGATGCCCGCACTGCTGTCCTCGGGCTGGGTGTAGATCGCCCCACTCTGCTCGAAGATCCCCAGCGCATAGGGCATGAGGTTGATGATGCAGTGCGGCAGCACCTCGCCCTCGGGGCGGAAGTAGCGGTCCAGCGCGTAGCTGATGCCCCGCTCGCCCGTCACGGCATCCTCCGCCCCCGTGGAGAAGAGGGCATGGGGCTCGCCTCCGAGGCGGCGCAGCGCCGCCAGCAGCGCATCCACATGACGGAGGTTGTCCGAGCGGTAGAGGTAGAAGGGGATGATGATCCCGATGATGCTGCGGCCTCGCCGCCGTGCCTCGCCTAGCTCCGTGAGGCGTGCGGCCTCCTCGTCCTCGCTGTAGCCGTAGAGGCCATGCCAGCGGGGGTAGCGTGCTGGGGCGTAGTCAAGCTCCAGCCCCCCGAAGCGCGCCGCCAGGAAGCGGTGTAGCTGGGTAGCGTTCGCCCTATCGTAGCACTTGACGTAGCGCTGTATCGTCAGGTAGTCGGCGGCACTGAGGCGCAGCTGCGGCATGAGGGCAGCGCACTCGTCCTCCATATTGTTGTGCACGAAGAGCGTCTGCTCCATCCTCAGCCCTGCGATGAGGCGCTGCAGCCCGCGGAAGCAGGAGACCGAGCCATGCGTCAGCACGAGGATGAAGTGCGCCTGCTCGGTAAGCTGCCAGGCAGCGGCATCCTGCGCGTTGAGTCGGGAGATCGCGACACGATCGACCTGCAGCTGCGCCTCGTCCTCGGAGGGAGCGACCGCGGTGTGCGCGTCTAGGATGTAGAGGATGCGGTAGGGCTGGGGCGTCATGGTCTAGAGGGACTAGAGGGAGAAGAGGAAGCGAGCAGTGCTAGGAGCTCGCCTATCGAGCCCGCACTACGGGGGCTGCTGGAGGAGGTCGTGAGCCACCAGCAGCCCTTTTCTATGATCACGCGGGGGAGAAGGTCGGAGCTGTCCAGCACCTCGTAGCCGAGACGGCTCAGCGCGCGGCGCGTCCAGAGCGCCTCGAGGCCTTCGCCCACCAGGGCAATGGGCTGGGTGTGCTGCTGCAGGGCGGTGAACTCGCCCGTCTGCCGGTCGTAGCTCAGCCCCACGCCGCCGAAGGTGCGCTCGAAGGCCCCACTCAGCACCAGATCCTCGGGCGTGCCCGTCGTGATCTGCCCCGAGCCATCCAGTAGCCATACCGTATCAGCCCAAGAAAGTGCTAGCTCCAGCTCGTGCGTCGAGATGAGGATGCTGCGCCCCGTCTCGTGCGCTAGGCGTCGCAGCATAAGGATGACCTCCAGACGTGAGGGCAGGTCGAGGTGTGCCGTCGGCTCGTCCAGCAGGATAAGTGGTGTCTGCTGCGCCAGCGCACGGGCGATCATCGTGCGCTGCCGCTCGCCGTCGCTGAGCGCACTCAGCGGACGCGCCTGGAGCTCCTCGAGGTGACAGAGGCCGAGCGCCTCCTCGACGATCGCCTCATCCGAGGCACTCAGACGCCCGAGGTAGCCAATATGGGGGTAGCGCCCGATGCGCACCACGTCCCGCACCGTCATCGTGGTGCTGGTGATGCGCTCGGTGAGCACGAGGCTCAGGAGGCGGGCCGTCTCCGAGAGGGAGCGCCCCTGGAGCGCTTCGCCCGCGATAGAGACCTCGCCCGCCAGCGGCGGGATGAGCCCCGCGATGGTGTGCATGAGGGTGGACTTGCCGCTGCCGTTGGGCCCCATGAAGAGCACCAGTTCGCCTGGGGCTATGCTGAGGTCGAGCCCCTCGGAGATACGCTGCTCCTGTCCGCGGCGCTCCCTGTAGCCTGTCGTGAGGCCGCGGAGCTCTAGTCCTAGTTCTGTCTTCATATATAGAGTAGGCTAAAGCGAGAAGCTCCCGCGCTGGCTGCGCAGGACGACGAAGATCACCACGGGGGCACCGATGAGCGAGGTCAGGGCATTGATCGGCAGCGTGAGGCCGCGCCCTGGCAGCTGCGTCAGCAGATCGCAGACGAGCAGCAGCAGCGCCCCCGAGAGCATCGTCGCAGGCAGGAGGATGCGGTGATCACTCGTGCGGAAGAGCGTACGGACAAAGTGCGGCACCGCCATCCCAAGGAAGGCAATAGGCCCCGTGAAGGCTGTGATGCTCCCTGCCAGCAGGCTGGTGATAGCGATGAGGGCAAAGCGCACGCGGGGTACATTCGTCCCCACCGAGCGAGCATAGCCCTCGCCGAGGGCTAGGGCATTCATAGGCTTGGGCATCAGCAGCGCCAGGCCCAGGCCCAGCGCCACCACGGGCATCAGCAGATGCAGCTGGCGCCAAGTCGTCCCCGCGACGCTCCCGAAGGACCACAAGAGGTAGGTCTTCAGCGTCTCCTCGTCACTGAAGTACTGCAGGATGGAGATAATGGAGCTGGCGAGGAAGCCGACCATCACCCCTACGATGAGGACGGAGACGACGCTGCGCACGCGGCTCGCCACGCCCGTGATCAGCAGCAGCACGACGGCCGCCCCGATACAGGCCGCGAGGATGATCCCCCAGGAGGAGACGCCCGAATTGAAGAGCGCCACCGTAGGGAAGAAGGCGTAGGCCATCGTGTAGATGGCGACCCCGACACCTGCCCCGCTATTGATCCCGAGGATGGAGGTATCGGCCAGAGGATTGCGGAAGAGGCTCTGCATCTGCAGCCCTGCCACCGCGACGCCCGCCCCAGCAAAGAGCGCCGTCAGCGCCTTGGGCAGGCGGAAGTGCCGCACCACGTAGGTACCCGTCACGCTGTCATCGCCCGTCCAGAGCGCATCCCACACCTCGCCCACCGAGAGCGAGGTCGCCCCCCACATGATATCGAGGAAGAAGGCCACGACGATCCCCAGCACCAGCAGCAGGAAGAGCAGCTGCGGGCGTAGCGCCGCCCAGCTAGCGGAGGAGCATCCAGTAGCGCGTCTCATAGCCGGGGAGTAGCTCGGGGTGAGCGATCTTGATAAAGTCCTTGAGGACAAGGTCGGGGTGATAGGGGCCGCTCTCCCAGAAGTCGTTGCCGCCCTCGCGGTTGAGCTGCTTACGGTCTACCCACACCTGCCCCTCACGGGCAGCGTCGAAGTGGATGTAGCGCTCGTTGAGGCTGAGGAAGTCGGAGAGCTTATCCAGCTTGCCCGTCATCAGGCAGAGCCAGATCTTCTTGTGTCTATTGCGCCCGAAGACGTACTCGAAGCTGCTGGGGCGGCTGTCGATCTGCCCTGGGATGAAGTCGCAGCTGACGCGCGCATCGGCGAAGGCCTTGACGATGTAGGAGTGTTCGCCCGGCACGTACCATACCCCCTTGTAGTCGAGACCGTACATGACGGGCGTCACCTCACGGGCGCCCTTGGCCAGCTCGGCAGCAGCGCGGTAGTTGGTCTGCATGGCGCGGAAGGCGGAGTCTGCCACCGCATTGCGCCCGTAGAAGAGGCCTACGACCTTGAGCCACTCGGCGCGCCCGAGGAGGTCCTGCTCCTTCCAGTTGTTGAAGTAGACGATCTTGATCCCCGAGGCGATGAGGTCCTCATCCTTCTCCGTACCGCTGTAGAGGTCCTGCAGGTAGATCTCGGGGCGTAGGGCGATGAGGCCCTCGATGTCCTTGCTCATGCCACGGCCGATGCGCTGCACCTTGCCCTCCTGGATGCGCTGGCGGGTGATGCTGTCGTTGACCTTCTCGGGGTCGGAGATCGCGACGAGCTGCTCCTGCAGCCCCAGCACCGCCACCGCCCCGACGTGGGGCGAAGAGCTGACGGCGAGGGTGCGTGCGGGTACGGCGAGGTAGGTCGCTAGACGACTCGCCACACGCGGCTCCTCCTTACCGCGTGGGTAGAGGATGTAGTAGGCCGCGGTGTCGCGCGTGCCGGGCTGGTACATCACCAGCTCCTTATACTCAGGGTGATTGGTCACGGTGAAGCCATGGGCATGCTCGACGGTGACGGGGAAGGCGAAGTCTATGGAGTCACCGCCAAGGGCGACGCCAGACTGCTGACTGCGCTGCTGGCCTCCACCGCAGGCGGAGAGGCTAAGGACTAGGGCAAGCGCTCCTAGAGAAAGGGGGACATTGAGCTTCATACTATGCCTTGATTACGAGCCGAATTAGCATTGGTCTCAGGTCGGAGGCATAGAGATTGGGGATGGAGTGCGCTGAGCCGCTGGCCCAAGACGTGTCATCACCCTCATGGTAATATATGTACCTAGCTCCTGCTCTTCTACCCGAGAGCTGTCTACCAGAGGAAGCGGAGGGCGCAGCAGGGCGTGCTGGCGGCCGCGGCTCTGGCAAGCTGATGGCGCTGGAGGCAGGTCTTCCGGCTCGGCCCGAAGTGCTACGCCTTCCCACCCTGTGTGTCGGGGCAGTGGCCTAAGGTAGCACCATGATGGCCTTACGGCTACGGGGATAGCGCTGGCGTCGCACCAGCTTCCCTTTTAATCCACCCCAGCGCACGCAGCATCCTGCTCGCGGGGGTAGAACCTTCAGCGTCCGTACCTAGGCGGGGCTATCCCCTCCCTAGATACGGACGCAAAGTTAAGGAAAAGGCAGATATAATCGGAGGGTCAAGCCGCCCGAGCAGCTCGCCCGTCCCCCTAGGGTAGCGGCTAGCGCCCTAGGCTAAGGCTACCCGACATAAGGAGCAACAGCCTCCAAGAACTCGTCCACATGATTATACAGATCCTCAAGCGTCTCGAGCTTATAGACCTTAGACGGCTTGTTCTGAGCATCCGTAAAGACTAGCTTTTTATTGTTTGCGGACTCTAGGTTCAGGCGACAGACATTTCTCCTATTGTTATCGTCAATGATGACTGTAAAGTAAGACTGAGTGTCTCTATAGTACACTCGCTTGACATCTATAGCCTTTGCCAAGATGGCGCGGATAATCCGGAAAGCCTCTAGTTCTGCCTCAGTAGTCACGATCTTGCTCTCCTCCTTAAGCTCAGACTCTGGCGCCACAGATTCTTCTGCCGGAGGGATTGACTCTGACATCGCTCCCTCCAACTCTTCACTCCTAATAGCCGCTTTGAGTCTCCCCGCGATGATATCAGAGATATGCAAGCTAATTGCACGACGGGTTAAGGCCGTGAAGTGCTCCAGCACTTTGGGGATGAAGCTGCCCGAGTAGACCTGTCGGCCAAGAAGCTTAACCAACTCTGCCGAGGGATTCTTAAACTCCTCAGCGAAGCTCGCGTAAGTATTTGAGCTCACTTGCCGAGCTCATGATCTCCTCCTGGTCAAAGTACGACTTACTAAAGCGCTTCAGTTCATCTACGAGCCCCTCCTTCAGGTCAAGCATATTGACCTCGAGAAAAGGAACCTCATCCATCTTGTTTGGCGCCTCAAGATCGGTGTAGAAACGATAGACAATGCCGTTAGTAAGAACCCCGAACTTAGCCTTAGACACATGGTAATAACGGAGCAACTGATTGTCATGCAAATTCAGATCTTGCGCCCAGTGCTTGCACTCTATAAGGATGATGGGCTCTCCATCCTTCATAATACAATAGTCCACCTTCTCTCCCTTCTTCGTCCCGATGTCGCAAGTCATCTCTGGGACGACTTCCATGGGGTTGAAGACATCATAGCCCAAGGTCTGAATAAAAGGCATGATGAGCGACGTCTTTGTTGCCTCTTCCGTCTGGATCTGATCCTTGAGCATTTGTATACGCTCAGAGAGTTGCTTAAGTTGGTCCTTAAAGTCCATTGTGTTCCTGGATTAATTACTTATGCAAAGGTAAATAAATTCCCTACGAGCTCCTAGCGGCTAGCTACGCTGGTAGATGTGCAGGGTGTGCTCGGCATCCAGCAGGTAGAGCCTGTCCCCCGCATAGTATAGGGGACGGCTCGCGACCAGGCCATTCCCCGTCCGCTCTCGCTCCTGGCTGGGGATGACCTCGCCAGCCCACAGCAGGCTGCGCGCCTTGAGGTCAAAGACCCCAGCCCACCCCCAGCCATAGCTCGCTCCGTCCCGCTCTGCCCTGAAGGTAAAGTAGTCCCCTTGGAACTGAGCGATACCGAAGGACCTAAAGCTGGGGATCCCATCAGGATCTACATCGGCGAAGCGGTAGCTCTCGAGACACGCAGCCGTAGCAGCATCGAAGATGCGTACCCCAAGGCTATTGATGCTCACGATGGCCTTATCCTCCTCGCGGAAGAAGCAGACCCCCAAGCTCTCGACCATCGTATAGCGGGGATTCGTGCTGTCGTAGGGATTGGACGAGAGCCGATGAACCAGCTCCCCCGTACTAAGGTCGAAGGCTACCAGTCGCCCAAAGTCTGTGTAGATCCACAGCAGCCCAGCAGCCACCCCCAGTAGGCTCTTGAGCTGATCCTTTGCATTGGGGCTATAGGGGGCCCCACCCAGCCTCATGATGCGGTAGCTCCACAGCGGCTGCCCCGAGTGATCCAGAGGACAGATCACCTGCCTATAGAGATCATGACCGAAGACCATCCCCTCCCTTTCATACAAGCGATAGGGTACGCCTTGAGCTAAGAGCGGCTGCCCATCGGGGAGCGAGAGGAGATTCTCATACGCCACGAAGTCCTCACCTCGGACATAATGCACGGCATACGGGCCTACACCTCTTTTTGGGATATAGACCTTGTCGAAGACCTGGATGAGGCTATGCCCCGAATAGACTGCTAGGGTCTCACAGCCAGCATCCCATACGTAGACATAGTCACCCACGGAGACGATATCGAGGGCCGCCTCCTCCTGCTCGAGGAGTACGCCATCGAGGTAGAGATAGCCACGGCCGTCCTGCTCGTAGGAATAGTCACCCGTGGCGGGATTGACGGCCCACACGTTCCTGATCTTGTCCGTCAGTATATACTCGGTCATAGTCACTAGGTAGGGAATAGATAGCCTAAGGCCCGCGAGGCTAAGGCCCCACGCGCTGCAGCTCGTAGTCCTGACCGCAGAAGTGGGCGCTGAGGCGGTCGGGGCTCGCACCACGCCTGAGGACGAGTAGCTCCTCATCCATACGCACCTCCTTGCCGTTGGGGAAGAGGAGGCTGGCGCGCAACTCGTCCCCCTGCAGCTGGAGCTCGGCAACCCGCGTCGTCGTGGCATCCGTCACCCCACCCCAGCGCAGGGTGGGCGGTACGGGACGGTTCGTCAGGACGAAGCTCCGCTGCCAGAACTGGCTCTTCAGCTCGATGCGGTCAGGGTTCGCCTCATAGCGTATCTCGAACTTGGTCTTCCGCCCCGCGTCCTGCCAGGTTCCATAGTAGGGGAGCAGCGCACGGACGATCATGTCCCGCCAGCGCTGCATCGAGTCCCTGCGCGCCACGGCCGCATCGTCGACGTAGAGCAGACGCTGTAGCTCGCGCTCCTCGTCCCACAGACGGCTCTGCAGCTGACCTAGGCTCTCGAGCAAGCCCTCGAGACGCGTCAGAGCCGCACTGAGCTCGGGGGAAGGCCCCTCCTCCGACGCGGCCATCTGCTCCTCCTCGAAGGCTCGGACGGTGCCTCGAAGGACGGAGATACTGTCTGCCAGCTCGGCCTGCGCCGCCTTGAGCAGCGAATCGGCCGAGAGGAGCTCCTGCTCCCAGCGCTCCAAGGGGGCTAGGCCCCTCAAGGCATAGGCGATCTGGAAGGTCTGATAGAAGGCGCGCTCCTCCTCAGTCCACGGCTCAAGGACGTAGCGCTGGGCGCGTGATGGCGTGAGGGGGATCTGAGCTAGCGGGCGCGTCGTGCCTAGGCTGCGCGCCACTAGCGGTAAGGCAAGGAGCACGAGGAGCAGAGCAGCGAGGCTGCGTCGTTTCATTCCGTTCATCTTGTAGGGCTATTAGTGGGGTACATCCCTTGTACCCAAGGCAAAGATACACCCTTTGCCCCAATGCCTCGCGCCTCACTCAGACGGGGAGAGCAGGCCCAGCAGGGCAAGCCTTAGGGTACCCGTAGCGCTGCACTGCCGAGGCGTGATGAGCAGGCTAAAATTTGTCCCAAGCGGGCAGCCCCGAGCAAGGAGCGACGAAGCGCCAGCAAGGGGGAGGAGAAGCGAGAGATAAGGGACGGCGAGGCGAGGGATAAGGGGCAGGGAGAAAAGTAATATAAGTTTGCAGCAATTCTTATATTACTTTCAGCGGATTATTATATTACTTTCGGTGGATTATTATATCATATTCCCGCTATTATTATATTACTTTTTTCACTCCCCCTTAGCCCTCAGCTCCACCCCAGCAGGATCAGAGGGCGCCGCCCCTAGCCTTAGCCCTCCCCCCCCCTAGGCTCTGCACGCATTCTCTGCCTCCAAAAGCAGTTCGCCCCACCGTGCGTACACGGCGGGGCGAGCTGCATTAGGGCTTCGGCGCTCCCCTTAGGACAAAGAGAGGCCGCGGCTCGGGAGGCTAAGCGAAGAGATCGTTGAGTCCCTCGGCGATCGTCGGGTGGGTGAAGATCTGCGAGCGGAGATAGCTGGCGGGGATATCGTTGTCGATGGCCATCTTGATGAGGTTCGCCAGCTCGTGCGCCTCGGCACAGAGCAGCGTAGCTCCGAGGATGAGGTCGGTCTCGGGATCGACCAGCGCCTTCAGCAGGCCATCGGTCTGGGTAAGGACCTTCGCCTTGGGGATGGCGCTGGCAGGGAGCTTGTGCAGGCGGTACTTGATCCCGCGGCGCTCGGCCTCCTGCTCCGTCAGCCCGATCTGCGCCAGCGGTGGCGTAGTGAAGACGCAGGTCGGCAGGACGCCGCGGTTGTGTATCGTGCGCTGCCCCGACCCGAGGAGCTGGTCGCGCACGATGCGGTAGTCATCCAGCGAGACGTAGGTGAACTGTGGGCTCCCCGCAACGTCGCCCATCGCCCAGACGTCCTCGCCAGCACGGAGCTGCTCGTCCGTCACGATGAAGCCGCGCTCATCGGTACGTATGCCCGCACGATCGAGGTCGAGGGCCTCGGTATTGGGCACGCGCCCCACAGCCAGCAGGACGGCTTCACTGTCGAAGCGTCCCGCCGTCGTCAGTGTCGTCACGGCCTCGGGGCGCGACTCGAAGCCCTCGACGGCAGCCCCCAGCACGATCTTAATCCCCTTAGCCTCCAGCAGGCGCTGCATCTCCTCGGCGACGTCTCTATCCTCACGCGCGAGGAAGCGATCGCCCTGCTCCAGCAGGGTCACCGCCGTGCCGAAGGCCTGGTACATGCAGGCGAACTCGAGGGCGATATAGCCTGCGCCCACGATGACAAGCCGCTCGGGGCGCTCCTCGAGGCTCAGCAGCGCGCGGCTATCATAGATACGCGCGTCCGCCGCACCAGGCAGCTCGAGGCGGCGGCTGCGCGTCCCAGTATTGATGAAGATGCGTGCGGCGGTGACCTCGTAGCGCCCTTCGGCCCCCTCGAGGTGCAGGCGATGCGGCCCGACGAAGTAGGCCTCAGCCGTGAGCACACGGAGGCCGGGGATGCTGGCGAGCTTGTCGTAGTTGGCCGCACGTAGCGCGGTAATGAGCTTCGTCTTGCGCGCCATCGCAGCCTGATAGGCCGCGTCTTTATCCTCGAGGCGGGCACTGAGCTCGCCCTCGACGAGGAGCGTCTTGGAGGGGATGCAGCCGACATTGATGCAGGTGCCGCCGTACATAGCGGCATCACGCTCGACGAGGAGCACGGACTCGCCCGCACGAGCTAGGTCTGCGGCAAGGGTCTTACCCGCCTTGCCGAAGCCTATGATGAGGTTGGTGACTTGGATCTGTTCCATGATGTATCGTGATGAATGTGTGTACAAAGGTAAGCGCTTTAGCCGCTTTTTGGTTCCGCCTCGGGCCGCGGCCTAGCTAGAACTTCGCAGCCCTAGGAAAGCGCTGTAGGGAGAATTGCGTATCTTTGTACGTCCGACTAGGTAGAGCAAGCGGCTCTCGAAGGTCGTACCTACAGCCCCGAAAGCCGGGAGCCTATGCCGAGCCTAGGCTGACCTCGAGGCACAGCGCGAGCGAGCCCGACGATGCCGAATCCTGGTGTAGGTATGTTGAATCCAAACACTCTTTTATGACGTTGAAAGGAATTCTTTTCGGCGCATGTGCCTGCTGCCTGACCCTGCTGGTGAGCGCAGCGAGTACGCCCCACCGTGCCTCCGCCGATGGACTCACCGTGGGTGATGTGCTGCCGAAAATGAAGTCTCTGGACGTGGGCGGACGTAGGTCCCTCACCGAAGCACCCCGCCAGCACTACACCCTCCTCCACCTCTGGGCCGCCTATGACGCCGAGAGTCGTGCAGAGAACGTAGTCTGGGACCAGTACTTCAGTGCCCGACCAAGTACACAGATCAGCTACCGAGCGCTCTCGCTCGACACGGATAGCGCTGTGTACCATCGTACGATCGCCTTAGACCAAGTGGATGTCCTAGCCCAGAGCTGTGCCCCCGAGGGCCAGCGTAGCGAGCTCATTCGCTCACTCGGGCTACAGCAGGGTCTGCATACCTACCTTGTCGATGCACAGGGTGTGGTACGCGCCGTAGACCCGACACCACAGGAGCTCACCGAGTACATCAAGTAAACCCTAATTAAAGCCTCCCCACAGGCACAAACAAGAGCGGCACGCCTGGACCTCCCGGTCCTAGCGTGCCGCTCTTGCTATCCAGCTATATGTCTGCCGCGCTGGCTCGCGCGGCTATTGGCTCCCTTATGGCCAGCCCTACTCGTAGAGCTTTTGGTGCACAACGCTCAGCTACCTGGCCCAGTCCTTGGCCACAGCACGAGCACGGCGCTCTGGCGGGAGGACCGGGCTAGCCCTTTCGCTTCTTAGCGATCAGCTGGGTGAAGAGCTCCTCCCAGCGAGCCATAACAGCCTCCTGAGAGAAGAGTTGGGAGTATTCCTTTGCTTTCTTCCCCATCTGCTTACGAAGGGGCTCGTCCTCGATCAGACGAATGATCGCGGCGGCCAAAAGCTCATGATTGCCCACCTCCTCAATAAGGAAGCCCGTCTCCCCATCTATAATGAGGTCACGCGGACCACACTGACAGGCATAGGATACATTGGGGACCCCGCAGGAGTTAGCTTCCGAGAGAGCCATTGAGAAGCCTTCATGGATCGAGCTCACGACGGATATGGATGCAGCCATATACTCCTGCTGCATGTCGTTGGATTCCTTGCGCTCAATGCAATCTGCTAGGCCCAATTCATTAATGATCGGATCAAGGCCATCCAAGAACTGACCGCATACCCTCAGAAGCCAGTCTGGATGGGCTTCATGGACGATAGCCCAGGCTCGGACTAGGCTCTCAAAATTCTTCTCCACGGTATGGCGGCCTGAAGCAATGGCGACCTTGGCTTCGAGAGCGGCCGCCTCTGGAGAAGAGAATGAGTTGCCATTGGGAATGCATACCCTATTGGGCACATCCCAATTAGGAAGGTCCTCCTTCGTCAGCACAACGAATTGATCGAACCGTCTAATCAAATGCTCGTCGACCCAGTTCTGGATAGCCCCTTTCAGACCTGGTCGTGAAAAGACCCAAGCTGAGCGAGCACCGTGAGCCTCTAGTATGGTGGCCGCTTTGGTCCGCACAAAGGGTAGCACATAGACGTCCTTTCCAAACATGGATACGACAATATCTGGCTGTATCCTGTCGAAGAGAGCCTGCATGCGCGCCCTATGCCGAAGGAATAGACGAGGAAGTAGAGTTAGCTTTTGCCTCAGTGAGTACGCATCTAGCTGAAAATAGTTGATCTCTAGATCCTCAATGTGTACTCGACTATCCGTCGGATAGAAAGAAGACCTTCCATCCTGATCTGAGGTAACAATATAAACCTCATGTCCCTTGCTGGCCCAATAATTTACCTTATTGGTAAGGACCCTCGTCTGTCCACCTGCATACCACGTATTCAGGATGACATAAGCGATTTTCATACCTGTTGCTATTATACTACTATATCAAAGCTGAGGCATACGGAAGCTCACCTTACTCTTGAGCCCTAAGCCTTCCTCCTTTGACTCTCCGTCTGCCTCCTAACGTCCACAAAGATAAAGCTTATTATTGTGCGATAAATCCATCTCCTACGCATAAAGGGACGATTCGAAGACGAGGGTAGGACACCGAGGAGAACCTTGGAGGGACTAGAGAGGATCAGAGGCCTCCTCTACTTCTTAGAGCGACGCGATAAGAGTCGTGCAATCGGCTGCTCGAAATACTTATTGACGAGGATACTGCCTATAGTCGTAATGCCTAGGGTAATCACAAGGCGTAGTGCCCAGTGGTTATCTGGGTAGACCCAGCTGAAGACTCGGTTCACGATCAGGATGACGAGGTAGTGTATCATGTAGAAGCTGAAGCTAACCTGTCCAAGGTAAATCAGCCATGGACGGGATAGGCCATTGGAAACCAACCCTGGAGCTCCACTCTTATACGCAAGAGCATAGATATAAATCATAACACAGCTCGGCAGGTAATACGAATAGACATTAACCCCAGGAGTATCTGTATATCTAACCAAGAAGAGTACAACAGCATAGAACACTACGGGGAGGAGTTCTACAAAGGCTCTCGATCGTGCAGACAAACGCTGCCACCAGGCCACATGCCCCCAAGTCTCAGCCTGGCAATACGCATGATACACCAGAATTCCAAGGCAGAACTCAATCAGTCGTGGCAGGGGATTAAAGTAGAAGAACCAGTCGCGCAGGATAAAGCCTGAACTAGTATGTATCGGGAGGGAAGTCCCAACCGCTAGAATCACTCCAAAGTATACGAGCACCCCTACCATAAGCTGCTTAGCACGTAAGCGCATCAAATAGGGGAAAAGAGCATAGAAGAAGACCAGGTCCGAAAGGCACCAAGCCACAGAATTACCCTTAGCCTCAACCATCGGGATCCAACTCTGCAGCATAAAGAAGTTCCCTAGCAAGGGAAGAGGAGCAAGGCGGAAAGTACTATGAACCCCTGCTGCGACGATCCAGACTAAAAGACAAAGGATATGAAGCGGCCATAAGCGAATGATACGCTTCTTCATGAAGTCTCTCCAGCTAAAAGTCGGTAGCTTAACCTTATCAGCATACCCTAGACACATCACGAAGCCACTTAAGACAAGGAAGAAGGAGACACCCATGGGCCCCGACCCATCAATGAGTGCTTCCGGCTGGCCATCCTGAAGAGGATAGTGGGATGCGAAGATAAAAAGGGCGAAGATAAATCGCAGAGCTTGTAAAGATGAGATCATAATCAAGGACAAATCAAGAAAAGTACTCTATCATTAGGGGAAGCG